>Ga0209583_10000027_pt1 | contig 43764 bp, 38 predicted proteins | sample Str014_FD_187201 | JGI IMG/M metagenome (GOLD analysis project Ga0209583, IMG submission 187201) | Freshwater sediment microbial communities in response to fracking from Pennsylvania, USA - Straight Creek_MetaG_SC_2014 (SPAdes) (version 2) | ecosystem: Environmental > Aquatic > Freshwater >... | reverse complement strand
CGACGCTATAATTATGGGCTCAGGCGCTTTAGCTCAGTCGGTTAGAGCGACGGAATCATAATCCGCAGGTCCGGGGTTCGAATCCCTGAAGCGCCACCATACACCAGTGCATCCTCGCGAATATGCGAGCAAAAAGCCCCAAGCCGGACAACGACTTGGGGCTTTTTTGCGACGTAGAAGCGTGCAAGAGGAAGCAAGGGATTGAAGGTGGTTGCAGGGCTTTCGGGGGCAACTCTGGGGGCAACTCCTGAGGCTAAGAATGCAGTTGCCCCCAGGCAGACAAACCCTGCACTCCGGAGCCTCACATGCATTCACTCACCGACACGAAAGTCCGATCACTTACCGCGAGCCAAAAGACCGAGCGCCATTTCGATGGCGGCGGCCTGTACCTCGAAGTCTCGCCCAAGGGTGGGAAGTGGTGGCGGTTCAAGTACCGCCTTGCCGGCAAAGAGAAGCGCCTTTCCCTGGGGACCTACCCCGACACGCCGCTGAGGGCCGCCCGAGACAAGGCCGACCAGGCGCGAAAGCTTCTTGCGGCGAACGTTGACCCCGGCGCGGAACGTAAGGCTGTTGCAGCTAGCCAGGCCGAAGCGGCCTCCAGCTCCTTCGAGGCGATCGCACGAGAGTGGATCGACACGGTTCACAAGCTCAAGGTCTGCGAGGCACAGTCCACGCGAACCATTGGTCGACTGGAACGCGATGTGTTCCCTTGGATCGGCACCACGCCGATTGACGCGCTCAGGGCGCCCGAGATCCTGAAGGTCATGCGTCGGGTCGAAGGCCGTGGCGCGATCGAGACGGCTCACCGCGAGCTGCAGGTGATCGGCCAGGTGTTCCGCTACGCCGTCGCCACCGGCCGCGCGGAGCGCGACGCTTCGGCCGATCTGAAAGGCGCTCTGCGCCCGTTCCAGACTACTCACATGCCGGCGATCACTGAGCCGCAACGGGTCGGCGCCCTCATGCGCGCGATCGACGGATACGAAGGCACCTTCCCGGTCCGGTGCGCGCTTCAGCTGGTCGCCCTGACCTTTGTCAGGTCGAGCGAGCTGCGCTTTGCGGCCTGGGACGAGATCGATCTCGAGAACAGCATGTGGCGCATCCCCGCCCAACGCATGAAGCGCACGAAGGCCGGGAAGGCCAACGGTCCGGACCACCTCGTGCCACTAGCTCGTCAGGCCGTGGAGATTCTGAAAGAGTTGCAGCCTCTCACAGGCCATCGTCCTCTGGTCTTCCCATCGACACGCGGGGAAGGTCGAGTGATGAGTGACGCGACCCTGGGGGCCGCTCTGCGCCGGCTCGGGTTCAGCAACGACGAGATGACGGCACACGGCTTCCGCGCGATGGCGCGGACCATGCTGGTCGAACGCTTGGGCACCGACGAGTCGGTCGTGGAAGCGCAGCTCGCGCACCGGGTGAAAGACGCGCTTGGCCGTGCTTACAACCGCACGCAGTTCGTCGATCAGCGCCGAGTCATGCTCCAGACTTGGGCCGACTATCTCGACACACTGCGGAAGGGTGCGGACGTGCGGACGCTGCCGTTGCGCGAGGCCGCCTGACGCCCTGATATGTTGCTTGCTGCTGGCGGGCCTTCCGGCTCGCCAGCCATGCACCGCGAACACCACTTGCAGGGCTCGTCGCGACTATGTCTGCAGCCCTATCCACGCCACAAACTCGTCGAGGTCGTGCGCCCACACCAAATAGAGCCCGGCAGCTTGTGCCTGAGCGAGGTCGGCAACCTTGAAGACCCCCGATAGCAACGCCACGCTGATGACGTTCTTGCCAGCGGCAACCTGATAGTGCTTTGCCTTTGCTGCCGTATCGTTCAGAAGGCGCTTCGTGCTGTTGAGCGCCGAGCTGGAGTCCTTCGCTTCGAGGGCGATCATCACTCCGGACTTCAGCGCGATAAACAGATCGACCTTTCGACCGTAGACAGTGCACTCCCCATAGAAGTGCGGGAAGACTGGGTGATGGCTTGGCTGCGTCACTTTGCCCTTGGGCGGGTACGGAGGAAGCACGGGCTGGCCGGCCTTCGGCTTCGACTTGCCGCGTCCACCGGTGACCTTCACGTAGCCCATGGCTTCCAGTCGTGTCACGAGGCTCTGCTCGACCGCACGACCGTAGCCGCGCCGCTCAGTCTGCAAGGCTTGTGAAGCGTGCAGCGCACTCGTCATCGCGATGGCCTCGCGAATCTCCCTCGGCGTTGGCGGCCGGCCAGCGGGTATCCAAGGGAAGCGGAACGGATCCGACATCTTGCAGATCAGCTTCAGCACGGCCACGGGCAGAGCGTCATCCTCGGCGAGGGCCTTCTGCGCGATACCGTTGACGCTGCGCGTCACGAGCACACCAAGATCGTCTTCCGACACCGGCGGCCCGGCAACGTATCGCAAAGCGGAGAACATTTCCTCGTCGGCAATGATCTCTCGCACCAGGGCGACGGATGGGTTGACGCTGGTGACCAGGGACAACTTTCGGAACAACCGAACCAGTGCCTTGCGCCGAGCTTTGAAGTGGGTGGCGTAAGTGCCCTCTGGCTCAGCCAGCCGCCGATCGACAAACTCGTCAAGCGCTATCTGCGCTTGTTCCACGAGTTCGTCCTGGGACCAAACTCGGGGAGCAGAACTTGCGGGTGGAGTTGGCGTGATCATGCGCTAAGAGACTCAAGCCGCGGGATACGCAGGCGCTCGATCTCCTTCGGCTCGAACTTGGTCAATCCGCCAGCGTAGGTTCGGCCGCTACCCGTGTTGATGTTCGTGTTGAGCCACGTAACCAAGCGGCTCAAGTCGCCGGCACCAAGATGCCCTCGCGGGTATAGGCCGTGCGCAACGTTGATGTGCCTAGCGCCGCATGTGTTGAGCGTGAACTGCGGGGGGCGCCGAGCCATGTACGTGCACAGGATCGGCGCAGGTGCCTTCAGCCCGACTGACCACCAGGCTCGCCGATGTTGGGCGATGTAGCTCTGATCGCCCCCTTGGATCTTGGCCCACTTGAGGAAGGTGCTGATGCTGCGCCGCTCTTCCTTCGTGAACTCGTCGAGCTCGGGCGGTAGGTCGATGACACGCCGCAGCTCATCGGCCGATTGGAGGCTTGCCCCGGCTTGAATCAGATCCCGGGCCTTGGTGACCGAAGCCAGCTTGACGCGGTCGGGCAAGCCCTCGGCGTGGTCTCCAGCAATCCAGATGCTGTTCGCACCGGTGACTTGGCCACGGTGTACGCGAAACAGCTCGCCAAGCTCGATGACGCCACCAGCGTTCGGCACTGAAGGGCGGACGATGATGGACCAGCGCGGAGCGGCGTGCAGCCGGTCGCGCGCGATGTCGATGCCTTTGGTGAGCCCGTTCAGGCCCGCGAGTTTGGCGACCGACCGCACGCGCACCGGCTCTTCGGTTTCACCGACCCGGAAGCACGCGATAGCAGCTGTGGTTGCAGTGCCAGGGAAGGCCTCGACGGTCGGCTCCAGTACGTGCAGGGCAATGCCCCCGAGCTCGTCTAGCAACAGCCGTCGCAAGGCGGAGCCGTAGTTCACGTCCATCCACTCAGCCGACGTGATGAAGGCGCCCACGTCGCCCTCCTTGGCCAGCAAACGTGTTTGCAGGAAGAAATGCAGGTGCAGGCCGGCAAGTGCACTGGCCTTGATGCCGAGGTCGGCGAACTGCGTCGAGTACCAGGCCTTCCACTCTGCGCCGATGTCGTGATGGCGCACATAGGGCGGATTGCCAACGAAGGCAGTCACACCGCCGAACTTCGGCAAGGCAATGTCTCGGTAGTCCGAGACCATCACCTTGGCGCGCTTGGTCCAGCCGCGAGCGGCGAGGTTGGCACGCAGCATCAGAGCGGCCAGCGGATCCATCTCGACCGCGATCAGCTCGGCCTTGGGGAAGGCTTCACCCGCAGCAAGAATGAAGCGGCCCGAACCAGCTCCCGGATCGACGATGCGCCCAGGCGTGCCCTGACTGGCTACCCACGCGAGCATCGAGCGAACGATAGGTGCAGGCGTGTAAACGGCGCCCGATGCGCGCCGGTCCAGTGCCGAACGAACCGTCGAGAAAGCCTCCCCGAGCGGGTCGTCGCCTGCCTGGATAGAACGGCGCAGCGCCGTGATCGCCGATGCGGACACGGTGACGCCCTTGGCCGTCACCGCAAGCTCGCGCTCAGAGGCCGCCAGGCCCTTCGGCCCATCAAGCAAGCTCAGGCAGGCGGCGATCAGGTCGATCTCGGTTTGCATGGCCCAGGTTGTCATGAAAGTAGGCTTCCTTGGGTAGGTTTTGTCTTGGTCTTCCGGAGCGCTTCCGCCCGGTCTGGTCGCGGGCCGCGGACGGGGCCGGGCTCGTGATCAGTCATGTCAACGCCGAAGCGCAGAACGCCAAACTCACGCACGAAGCCCGCGGCGGTATCGATCGACGCAAAGCGGCGAATACCTCCGCGAGACGTAGCCAAGACCTTGTCGAGGGGCTTGGCGCTCTTACCAGCCACGCCATACGCGACTCGAACCGCGAACCCTCCGCGGGGCAGGCCTACGACCATAATTTCGTGTGTAGCACCCGCCAGGCACAGCTCACGCAGTGTGCTTTCGGGAAGCGAGTCGAGAGTGTCCAGCGTCTGCGTTCGGGGCATGGCAGTGGGTACCTCGCGGCTTGATGGACGGTTGCAACTATTGTTAATCGCGACCGCGTTCAGCGTTTCACGCATCGACGGCGATTGTAGGTGGCGGTAGCGTGTCCTACGAACCCCCTAGGTTGAAGTGAGAGACCATGGTCGGCGGCGGCGGAATCTTCAAACCCATGGCCTCGGTGATGTGCTGATAAAAATAGATCATCAGCTTTTATAAACACCCATGCTCTGCGAATTTCGACGTTGCACAGTTATCACTGTGCAAGAACTGCTGCTTTCGAGGCATCTTGCGCGAGGATCAGCCGCAGCGGCTGACTTTCCAGCCGCTCGGCCGGGCCGGCCGCACAACGCGTTGGAGTCTCTTGATGTTCAAGTCGTACCGCACCCTTCCCCTCCTCGCTGCCGCCCTCGCGCTGGTGGCGTCCGCCAACAGTTTCGGCCAGGCCGACAGCACCATGCGGCGGTCGTTCACCCCGGCCGTCATGCCCCTCCCAGCCGGCGCGACAACCGGCTACTCGCCGTTGCTCACCCAGCAGAGCCTGCAGTCCCAGGGCATCGGCGGATCGCCGTCGGGCAGCTCGCCGATGATCGCCTACGGGCCGTTTAGGAACACCAGCTCAGCGGCTTTGACGGTGAGCCTGAACTGCATCGAAGGTGCGGATCGTTGCATCATCTACGGCGCGGTGAACGGCGCTGCACCGGTGTACGAGAACTGGTTTCAGGTCGGCGCCGGTCAGACCTACCAGTGGTTCATGCGCGACTATGGGTACGTGACCGTCGCAGCCAGCCAGTCCGGCCTGACGAACGCCGACGCGGGCCTGCCCTCGAAGGCCAACTTTGATTCGCCGACCGTCGTGAGTGCCTCGAACACGTACAAGAACTGCGTGCAGGACGGTACGGACAACGGTGACGGCACGTTCACCCCGAGCGGCGGCTACATCTTCTACTACTCCACGGTCCCGACGCGGTCAGATCGTTCGTACGTCTATGGTGGTGGCCCTGTCACCACCACTGGCCCGAACCCCGGCGTCTCGACCTCGACCTGCGCGCTCGGCGTAGGCACGTACAGCGGCGGTGCAGGTGGCGGCGGTGGCTGAGCTTCGGCTCCCGGAAAGGCAAAGAGCCCGCATTGAGCGGGCTCTTGTCCTTTCGGAGACGAGAAGGTTCAGGGAGTCTTGAACGACCAAGTCTTGCTATGGGCAACGCCGTCGATCGCACCGACGAACTGCACCGTGTAAGTGGCCGCCGGTTTCAGGGGGTCGCGGGGAACGAGCGCTACGAAAGCCTTGGGGCTCAGTGTGACCTGCGCCAGGTTGGTATCCGTCGCATTGCTCAACAGGTTGCAGAGGACGGTGGCACCGGTGTTGTCGGTCAGCGTGAACGTAGCGACAGTCAAGGCGCGGTCCTCGTCAACCGATATCGACACCGGGTAGCCGAACACGCCGCTCGCGCCGGGGGTGCCGGGACGCGGCGACTCGGCCGGCATCGATGTGCTCGTCGTGGTCGAGTTGTCCGCCGGCCATACGACCGAGGTCACGGTGGGGGCGCCCTGACCCGTACCGATGTAGCCCATGTTCAACACATTCGAGTACGTGTTGAACGCCGGGTTCGGATCAGTGCTCGTCTGGACGAAGCCGACGCCGATATCGCGAATCTTGAAGCTGAGGAACGGGATGCGGTGATAGACGGCATCGATGAGATCGTCAACGGCGGCCACTCCGGCGCCTGCGAAGCCAATGTCCTCACTTCCAGCCGTGAGGCTGTAGCCAGCGGCAACCATGCGATCGCCCGGGTTCACCCCTGTGAAGCCAGTCAGCCCTGCCGCTTCCAAGTGGCCGTTGCCGATGCCATTGGCCTTGAGGTAGTTGGCATGCGCCTGCGCCGAGCCATCAAGGCTCGCATTCTGGGTGAACAGGCCCAGACCCACCGAAGCGCGCAGAGTGTTCAGCCGATTGAAGGCAGAAAGCTGGAACGAGGACGCGAAGTAGGTCGGAGCGGGAACTGAAGTGACGGGCAGGCGGCTCGCGTAGCCGGTCGCGGGAGCTGGCGCGGTCGCCGGCGTAGGTGCTGCCGCTGACGGTGCAGGCGCGGAGCTGCCGCCGCCACCGCACGCCGTCAGTGCAACGACCGCTGTGGCTGCAAAGAGGTATGCCAGCTTAAGTGGCACGTTCTGGATCGTCATTTCGGTATCTCCCTGGGGGTTCTGTGTTCTGACTTCAACGCACGGCTTGGGATGGAACGTCCTCAAGTGCTCTCTGCATGTTCTCACAACAGTAAGTGGATTCTGCATAGTCGATTTCAGCATTCATCGTTGAGTCAAATTCAAGTGACTCTGTGGTGGAAAAGACTCTCAACTCAGCTCGAAATGCCCTGCTCTACCAGCTACTGCACGACACGCGCATCGCGGTCGGGATGACACAGGTGCAGCTCGCGGAGAGGTTGAAGGTGCATCAGACCGAGATCAGTCGGGTAGAACGCGGCATACGACGGGTCGACGTGCTCGAACTCCACGACTTCCTGGAGGCGCTGGGCGTCCCTCTCCTTGAGTTCGTCATCGAGCTCGAGGAGCGGCTGCAGGCGATGAAGGTTCGAGACAGACACGTTCGACCGGGGTCCAAGGTCAGACGGTAGAGGCGCCGATCGCGAGAGCGACGGAGCGCTTGCGGTCAGCCTGCTCGGCGCGCCAGGCCTCGAAGTCGGCAAGGCGGGGATAGTGCCAGTCCTGGCCGCTGTAGAGGTACGAAGGTCGCGTCTCGGTCACAAGAGCATCGACCGTCGCCGCGGCGTAGCGGCGAAGACTCCGGAGCGCGATCGTCGTGGGCTCCGACTTGCAAGCCGCCAGGAGTCGGCCGAGACGTGAAGCGCTGTCACGACCGTCGCCGACATCAACGTCAGGCGCGAGCATGTGCGCACCAACGGTGCCACGCCGTTGATCGAGCCACACCGACACTGAACGCGAACGATCTTCGAAGAACTTCTGCAGGTCCTCGGCTTCACCCTTCATCTCGATATCGTCGATCCACCTGCTACTGCCCGCCGTGTCGAGAACGGCCTCACGCACGGCCTTCTGCTGGGCGGCTTTCAGCTGACGAGCGGACTCGCACTTCTTGAAGTGCTGCTTCGACAGGATGCAGACTTCGTCGAGCACACAGGCCAGATTTGACATGACGTTGGTGGCCGCCCTGAGCGCCAGCAGTTGTTCCGGCTCCAACAGATCCTCAAACCTATAGTTGCTGGCCGCCGTCTTGAGCGCCGTCGCTACGCGCTTCGCGTTGGCGGCGTCCTTCTTCGGTTGCTCGTCGCCGTGAAACTCTGCGCTCGACTTGAAGCTACGCTCGAACAAGTGGTTTGAATCGGTCGTCTTCATTTGCTGTCCTTGTTTGGAAACGTGATCGGTTGAAAAAATCTGGCTAGGGGGCTAGCCATTCACCCAGAGGCCCTCGACGAACCCTGCGATGCGAGACTCGCTGCCGCCGGGGCATGAGGCGATGAGGGCGAGGACCTCGTTCACGTCGGCGGACCCGACCACGGACAGATGCGCGTCGTCGAAGGCGGCCATCCACTCGGGGTGGGATGTGCGAAGGTTGTCCAGAAGCTCAGAGATCGGCTTCCGGCGCGTCCCGCCGCCACATCGCACCATCGGTGCTGCAGTGTTCTGATTCAGTTGCGTGTGCATTTCGTCTTCCTTCTCGGTATGGCCGCCGCGCGGCCGGGTTGCTTTGCTCTTCAGGCTGACCGGGTTGTCTAGATCGAGCCCCTCGTCTTGAAGTCCACCGGCTGCGGGATCCGTCCTCGGTTTGCCGCCGTACTTGTCTGAGTCGTTGCCCTGGCTGTCGATCTGCGCAGGGACACAACGAAGCAAGGGGGTGGGTTTGTAAAGGCCGCAGGCCTTTATGGAGACCCCCTTGCTTCGTTGTGGCTCGGAGCTATCGTCAGCCGTCTTGGGCAACGACTCTGACAAGTACGGGAGCCAGGCAACTGAACATGGCAGCCGGTTGACGCCGCGCGGCGAGCGCCTCTTGTGCCCGCCCCCGCGGGCACACTGACTCGGGCGCAGGCCCGCTCTCTTGAGGCCGGGCGCAGCCGGGCCCGCTCTTGCTCTTGGGGGCGACCAGCGAAGCGCTGGCGGGGGTGGGCGCAGCCGACCCCCTGGAGGCGGCCAGGCGGCCCGTAGTGGGGCCGCAGGCCAGTCCGAAGGACCAAGCCGACAGGCGCGCACGGAGGGGCGTCCGGTGCCGCGTAGCGGCAGGCCCCAGCTGATGACCTCGACCTTGCCTTCACCGGTGCCACAACATCACGGCGACGAGCACGAGCAGCAAACTACTGATGCCGGCGGCGAAGTTGGACAAGAACAACTTGTCCTTCAGTCGATCGACCGCGGCGGCTTGCCCTTGCGCCTTCCGTCGGGCAACGTGATCAAGCCTGGGCTGGTCTCGCAACTCGTCGATCCAAGCCTGATAACGCCTGACGATCTCGCTGGCGAGGCCCTCGGCGGTCAGGTCAGCGAAGGCCAGCTCCATGGCGACCTCGATCGACCAGGTGACGCAACGACCCACGCCAGCGTCAGCATCGCCCGCCAGTTCACTTGGCAAATCGGCCATATCGTAGAGAGACATCATTGACAGAATCGGAACCGGATCGCCATCGAGATGACCAACGCGCCGACGAAGCGCCACGCTCAGCGCGAAGAAGGCAGCGTCGTGTCCCGGAACTGCGCCCGGAACCTCGTGCAGCAGCGAGTGCGCTACCTCGTGCAGATACACGTCAACCAGCTCGCGAGTCGACCGAAAGAGCATGAGGTTCGACAGCACCACCCGACCATCGGGCGCCATGTCCCTCGGCATCGACCAACCGCGCCACTTACCCGTTTGGCGGAGTTCGAGCGGCGAGGCGCCGTGCTCGAACTTGACGGCCTCGATCACGGGCCGGAGAAGACGACCCAGCCACTGAGTTGTGCCGGTCGGAGCCGCCGTGACCTGGTAGACCTTCAGATTCATTTCCGATATCGCTTATTCGAATCGGTCAAGGATTAGCGCATGCGCGACACGTCGTCGTCGGCATCGCCGATACCGCGCAGCCGCTCGTGCATGGCGTCGCGCTCGATCTCGACGCGCAGAGCCGGCACACGATCGCGAATTTCGATCGACAACGCCTCGGCCTCGGCGAGCAGCACGCCGTTCGCCTCGGCCGCCTTGGCGGCCTTGGCGGCCTCCTGCTGTTCGACGACCCGCTGGATCGAATCGAAAAACTTCTGAAGGCGCTCGGCGGTCAGCGCACGCAGCTCCTTGGCGCGCGCCATCTTGCGGTCCCACTCCTGAACGGCTGCGGCGCGCCGCAGCCTGGCGATGGAGCTGGGGGCCTGCACCTCCAGTGCGGCGATGGCCGCGTCGTTTGCACGAAGGTCGGACTTCAACATCTTGGTGGTGGGCTGGCCGTCTTTCGACTGCGCCGCGTCGAAGGCAACGGTCACACGCTCGCGCAGGCCGAGATCACCGGCAGGCTCGTTCAGCGTCGCCAACTTGACCACGGTCCTCTGCGCATCCAGCACGATCCGGCGGGAGTTGAGCGCAGCCTCGTGCTCGGCGAGCGAGCGCATGCGCTCGGTCGCCGTAGCCGGGGAACGATGCCGGCGCGAGATCTCGTCCTCGGCCGCATCTGCAAGCGTCTGGCGCTGCGCAAGCAGCGCCGAGATCGGCGTGCCCTTGGACACCACCCCGAGGCTCAGAATTCGTATTGCGAGGGCCAAGAGCTTCTCCCACAGAGCCAACGCGATCACGGCATCGTCGAGCGGTCGCTTGGCCGAATTGCGCAGCTCGATCAGTTGCTTCGAGGTCATCGCCCGGAGCTGGGTGGTCAGATCCTCGTGAGCGAGGGCCTGCTCGCGACGGGCTCGTGCGTCTGCGTCCCCGTCGTCATCGGCAGACGGCGACTCGCCGGCGGCTACGATCGAAAACGGGGCGTCGTCGAGCACCAGAGGCACGACTTCGGGGATGACAAGAAACGAAAGCGGGTCCGGGCCGGCCGTGGCCAGTGCCCGAGCCGCCTCGGCCTCGGTTTCGGGCAGCGCGCGGGACGTGATGCCGGTCGCCGCCGTGATGTCATCGAGCGCCTCACCGCGATCGACGCGGGTAGCGGTCAGCGCCTTGGCGCGATCGTCGGCGACGCCGATCACGGCCGCCGAGGCCTGCTCTGCGGCCTGGCGCAGATCGGCGTTCCGCTGAAGAGTCGCCATCACATTGCCAGCGCTCAGGTCGCGGCTCGCGGAGCTGCCCTTCAACGCGGTGGATGCACCAATCGGAAGATATTTGATGCCAGCGTGATTGGCTGTCCATTGGGCTTCGATCCCGCGTTCGGCAAGCTCGCGATTGAACGCCTGCACGCTTGTCGAAGCTGCAAGGGCCTCGAAGGCGAGGCGACGAAGTTCGGTAGTTTCCATGAATGGTTCTCCTTCGGTTTTTTGCTTACGCCGTCCACGGCGCGTCGCGTTGTCACTGGCTTGGCGATCGCCAACCTTGTCCGCCTTCGGGACCGGCGTCGGGGGTGGAAGCCCGAGTTCCCGTTCGATTCGGCGGGCCGCCGCTTCGTTTTTTCTGTAGCTCTGGGAGTCGCTGACGAGCGAGCCATCAGGCCTGCACCTCACGTAGTAGAGGTGCAAGTGCTGATGCTTCTTTTCGACGTGCAAGACCGCGCAGTAGGCCGCGTCGCGAAGATCGTGTTCCTGCCTCGCGATCTCGAGCGCGACCATCCATTGCTCGTCGGAGAGGTCCGTGAGCGTGGGGTCGTGCGAGAGAATGATGTGGCCGACAATCTTCTTGAGATTGGGGCGCGACGACCGCAGCGCCGTCGCTTCGCGCATGCGTTCGGCGATCGTGTCGCCCCCGAAATTCGAGGCCAGCATGCGCGCGCCCTGCGCCCGCATCGCATAGCGATCGATGCCCGAGAAGATCTCGCCAAGGGAGCCTTTCAGGATCATGGATCACGCCTTCCGTCCTCGGGTGGACAAGAGCTCGACGCGCATCTGCTTGACCAAGCTGTAGAGGCGGGGCGCTAGTTCGGCAAGTTCGCGCAGCGACTGGTCGGCGGTGTCGAGCCGGAGTTCGCCTGTCTTCCGCAAGACGTTCAGCGCCGTGACCAACTGGTTTGCCTGCGACTGCAAGGTAGAACTGGATCCCCAGATCAGGCGCAAGTCGCCGTGATGGGCGGCCTGTGGCGGCGACCCCAGCAACATGCTTCGCGCCCAGCGGCGCAGCGGCATGCTGGCGACTTCGGCTTGGTGCTGGCAGTGGCGAAACTCGGCGCCGTTCATATCAACGTCGAGGCGCTTGACGCGCAGTAGGTCTGTGTCGATCGAGCGTCGCCCTGGTCGGCGGGACCTAGGGCCCCCGCCAGCGGAAGGTGACGGAGCGGCGTTCATCCTCGCCGCACGCGGAGACGCCTGATAGTCAAAAAGGCGTTGCCGGCTAGCGAGCCGCGCTCGACAGGCGAGCTGTGCGAGCCAGCTTCAAGCAGCATGCCCTTCGCTGACTCGCGAGAGATCCGGCCGGGCGCCGTGCACACCGCGATCAACCCAAGCACGAACCCTTGGAGGTATGCCGATGGGGCGGCAGCGGCGAACTCATTGAGCATCTCGATCGAGATCAACACGCCCAGGTCGCCGCTCTGCATGTTCCTCAGTGCATCGCACCAGGCGCCCCGCCCGGAACGCTCGGCCGCGTTCATCTCGGATTCGATCTCGGCCTGCACGCCGCGAATCTGCCGGACGGCGAAGGCGTATTGGTCAGCGGTCATGCTTGCGCTCTCGCACCTTCCTGACCGCTGACGATCATCATGAAAGCGCCGCCGAGCAGCGCACCACGCGGCCCCGCCTCCTTGCATTGGCCGACCTGCCTGACCATAGATTCGGCCGAGCCGAAATACTCCTCCGGGCACTCACGGACGTTGATGAAGCCGAACAGGTAGCCGAGCAGGTACGCAGACGGCGCAGCGGCGGCGAACTCTTTGAGCAGCTCAAGCGGAGCACACGCGGCAAGGTCATCCTCGTGCAGCTCGCGAAGCGTGCGGCACCAAGTCGAGTGCCCTGCTTTCTCGGCAAGGCGCATCTCGGCTGCGAACTCCGCGTGTGCACCGGAGAACGGTCCACTCGCGACAGCGTACTGAGCGATCGGGGCAATCTTGGTCCTGATGTTCTTCATAGTGACGAGCGAAGCGAGTTGAATGGGAGGGAGCACGAAGTGCGAGCGGGTTTGAGGTCACGGGGCGAAGCCCTGTGCAAGCGTTGGCCCCCCGGGGACAACATGGCTTGCTCCCCACCTGCTGTGCATCGAACCAATGGTCTGTGAACCTCTCCGACAAAGCCAGGCTCTCGTGTCATCGTCATGTCACATTCGAACGTAGCTCAGTCGATGAGCTACAAAGAGAAAGCACACTGCCTGAGGATCAATTGCAAAGGAATTGCAGTGCACACCCAGACCGACGACATCTCTGAGTTCAGCCATTCGACGGGCGATCAGCAGCCGCAATACCAGCCGGCCACCGCGACGGCGCAGCCAAACGCTGCGCTTACCGTCGACGACGTGGACGCCATCGCCCGCGATCTCGACGACTTGCCGCGCGTCGAGAAATTCGACGTGAAGGCCCAACTTGATCGGCTCGGGCCAACTCTCGCCGGCATGAAGCTCAAGGGATATGACCTCGCTGCAATTCGCGGCCGGCTGTTGGCGCGCGGCGTGGACGCATCGATCAGCTCGATCTCCCGAGCGATCAACGGCGGAGGCACCGCGAAACAGAAGAGCAAGAAGCCGAAGGTCGCCAAGTAGGCGACGTGCGATCAGCGTCGCGGCGAAAGGCCCTTGCGCAAGCGGAGAGCGTCCAGCTTGGCCAACATCGCGGCAGCGGCCGCCTCGCGCTCAACGCGAAGGTATTCATCTTGCCGGTCAGCAGCCGCCGCACCATCAGCGAGGCGCCGCTGTGCGTAGGTCACTACGTCCTCGACCTGGACGGACTGGATCGGATGCGCGGCAACTTGCGCGACCGGTGCGCTTGCAGGCCTCGCGCCGTCATCAGCGTGGAAGTCTGGCAGCCGCGCGCCGAGAACTACGGCGAGGTTGAGCGGGTATGGCCTGCGTTTCCCTGCCAAGCCTGCTACGGACTGGATGACGGCATCGCGACCGTAGGTTTTCAGAAGCCAGCCAAGCTGCCGGCGACCGAGTTCGTTGCTCAGGATCACGCCGCTCTGTTCCGCGAAATCTTCTTCGGGTGTCATTCCTACAGTCCGGCCTGTTGATGTTGATGCATGGACACGGCGTTGCTCGTGTCCATGCATGCCGACTTGCGATTGCAAATCGGCCGCCCGCCCGCAAGAGCCCTTCTAAGACTTCTTCGAGCCAGGGAAATTGCAGGTCCGCTCCGCTGGACCTGAGGATTTCGACTCCTCGGCCTGATGGCCGCCACCCCGATGGGTGGACGGAGACAGAGCCGAGAAAGAGCGCGGCTTCGCCTATTCAAGAGCGTGTGCATCACTCTCACTCATCCTGAACACGCAGCCACCGCGCGACGGTGCTCTGGTTGACGCCAAGCTCTGCTGCCACCTGGCGCCCACTAAGGCCCCTAGCTGCCAGTTCACGGGCCTGCTGACGCTTCCCCGGCTCGTTGGTCGTCTGACGAATCTCGGCGCTCCGGCGACCTGCCTGCGCCTGGCGACTTCGCACGGCCGCCATCCAGTCCGGAAAATCCAGGTCGCGCAACTTGGTGAAGCCCATGGCGCCGTGATGCCACTCGCCGCGCCTGGCGTTGTGGCCCAAGCTGCCGGCGACTTCCTGCTGAAGCCTTCCGGCCTCCGCCGGCGAGATGCCCATCTTCTCCAGCCATGTATCCCGTTTGAACCGGTAGAGGGTCCCAGCTCGCAATCGCGAGAGAACGTTCGCAGCCGAGGAACAGGCCTCGTTCCAGGTCCATCCTTTCGCCTGATAGAGGTCTTGGTGCAGCGCGGCCAAGTTGCGCATCAGCAGCGGTTGGTCGCCGCCACACGACCAGGCGAGCGCCGTTGCCATCGGCCACCACGTACTGTTCCGCGCTCCGATGCTCGGACCACCGATATTCGCCAGATGCTGGCGACCGATCTCAAACCGAAGTGTCCAGAGCTCTCGGACAGCCTCGTCCTGGAGCATCTGATCGTGCTCGTCACGGCCACTTGCCGTCCGGCAACGCACCAAGCCAGCAGCGGCGGCCTTGTTGCGGTTCTGGTCCCAGGTCTTAAAGGTGGCTGCCCGCGCGCGGTAGGCCTTCACTTCATCTTGCGAGTAAGGCAGGATTTCGTCTGCCAAGACGTTGAAGTCGTAGTCCGGACCGCGGTCCCAGAGCATCCTGCACGTGCTGCCCCACCGGGGATTGGGGCTGTTCACAAGCCGCAGGATCCGCGCCGCATCACTCACACTCGAATCGACCGGCCAGGCCCAATCACAGATCCCTTCGAGGCCACTGCGGATCTCGCCGACACGCTTGACAACGTGCCGCTGCAAACTCGTCCACCTGGCACGCGCCGCCGACGGAATCGGTTGGTCAAAGATCCACTTCAGACAGAGTCCGCCGCCGGTAGCGATGACGCAACTCGGCCTCGGAAGCCCAGCGTATTCGAGATCCATCAGCAGCAATTCGGAAGCGCTAAAGGCGTCTCGATCGGTGAGGTGACCCTGGCCGCCGTGCGACGGCTTGAGGCCGGCATCGATGAACGCCTTCGGCGGGTGGGTCAGGTCAATATCTACCCAGATCGCGTTCAACAAAATCACCGAGCTAACACGGCGATTTCGGGTGTTCGCCCGAAGCGTGTTTTGACTGATCCATGTGTGCATCGAGCTGAAGTTCGGCAGTGACGGCAGCTCGCCGAGAACCGTTTCTAGCTGATCCATCGGGAAAAACTGCTGGCCGAAGTTTTTCGTGCCGGTCGCGTTCGCGTGGCACAGCGCAAAACTCGTCGGTACCCGCAGAGCATCAGCGTGAAGGAGGCGCCTCGGCTCCCTTGCGATGTCGGATTGCATATGGATGTCCTTCCGGGACACCCCTTGCGAACAGCACGCGCGCGAGTAGACTCACGGTCGTTCCCCGGACAAGAGAACACCCTGAGACCCCTGCGCGGTTGCAGCCGCCAGGGGTTTCGCTTATTCGTGGTTGTGATTCTTGGTCGCGTCGTACTCGGCCGCGTCGGCCTTGCTTGCGGCCTCAGCGACGGCGGCGGCAAGGGCGGCCATGTTCTTCGCGAGGCCGTTTTGACCTCGGGCGAGCAGCCATGGGATCGCGCCGTCCGGATCGATCATGATGTCTCGACCGGCGCCGGGGCCACGGCCACGGGGATGCATCCACCGGAGCGTGCGCGTGCTTGCCTTGTTCCTGGCACTGCCGTGGGTCCAAGGCAGTGCATTGGCTTTCAGCGCGGCCGCCAGGGTGACGCGGAGCGCACTCATGCTGCGCTCCCTGCTGCGGCCGATTCCAGGCGCTTGCGCCTGTCGTGCTCGTCCAGTACGTCGAGCGGCCACACAACGGTCTGCCGCGTCCAGCGAACAGGCGGCGGGAGATCACCGGCGGTGACCCAGTTGTTGACGCTTCGGGTGCAGATCCCATAGCGCCTTGCGACCAGCTTCTTGCAAAGATTAGCTGGCGATTTCTTCGGACTTTCGGTTCTTGCTGCCATGACAGACCAACCCAGTGAGGGGCGCCATCCACTCTTTGGACAAGCGCGGCCCTTCCGAGTTGTGCCCACGATCAACGGGCTGAGCCGGGATCGTTGGTGAGACTACTCACCAGACATCGTTCAAGACGATGCGAGGGGCACTGCCGAAACACCTTCCCTTTGATAGTCCCGACCATTTGGAGTTTGGTCGCCGGCGTGTCCATCAAAGTTCGCGAGCAAAGGGCTTTCGCCCGATCAGCAGCAAGAGTTAGCTCATCGCGGTGATGTGCTGCCGGGAACGATCCTACACTGCCTTGGCAATTGATTGAAAGAGATTGAAAAGTCAGCATAGCCGCCGAACTGCACGCGTGAGCCTACTGGGGGCAACTCCGGGGGCAACTGCGATAGACTTGAGGTGTCTAGCTAGATGGACACTGCGTTTGCGGCGGCTTTTGGAATCCCTGAAGCGCCACCAAAATCCAAAAGGCTTGTGAGTCGATGACTCGCAAGCCTTTTTTGTTGCCGGGGCGGCGCTTGGGCTGCATTGGCGCACCGCGTCATCGTCCTTCACTGCCAGTCACGGTGGCTGATTCGAACGAAGCGACCGTCGTCGCGTCAAGCCAGAACATCCTGAATCAGCTCTGCCTGTGGCGGTTGGCGCAGGAACGAATAGGCATAGCCGAGGCAGAACACGGCGAAGGGCGACAGAACCAGCGCCCAACCCAGGGAGCTCAGGTGCCACGGCGTCGTGGCGGGGTCGATGCCCTGCGCCACGGTTCCGGACAGCAGACCGAAGCGCGACATCAGCAAATACTCGCCGAGCACCAGGCCGACCGCCGCCAATGTGGGAGCGATCTTCGACGCGAAGACGCCCTCGCCATCGCGGTGGCGATGGAAGAAGACCACCACCGCCGCACACACCAGGATCTCGATCAGCACGATCGCGACCACGGCGAGGCCGCTGAACCAGAAGAACATGTTCAACACCGGGTCCAGGCTCGTCGCCACGAACACCGCAATGACGCCGCCCGACAAAATCGAGGTGAGCAAGGCCGCCGCGCCCGGCGCACCGAAACGGTTGACCTTGCTCAGGCCTCGAGCCAACACGCCGCCACGGCTGAGGGCGAACAAATAGCGACTCGTCGAATTCTGGAAAGCGAGCAAGCCCGCGAACAGGCTGGACAAGACCAGAACACCCATGGTGGTGGCCATCCACCCGCCCACGTATTGCCGGGCCAGCGTGAACATCACCGCGGCCGGGTCGGTCAGCGGCACCTTGTTCACGGTCGACAGCTCGAGCGTTTTGGCGACCACCTGGGACGCCCCCAGGCCCGTGACCACCGCAAACGACGTCAGCGCGAACAGCAGCGTGATCACGCACACCGACAGGTAGGTCGCGCGCGGCACCGCGGTCTTCGGGTCTTTCGACTCCTCACCGTAGATGGCGGTGGCCTCGAAGCCGATGAACGACGCGAACGCGAACGCGAACGTGATCCCCGCCGAGCCGGCGAGCCCGCCGGCCATGATGGCTGACGGGCTGAAGGAGGCCGGCACGTTCACGCCCTCGGGGCCACCGTTGGACAGGATGGCCGCCGAGGTGATCACCAGGCACAGAAGTTCGAGCAGCATCAGCACGCCCAGGATGCGGGCGCCGATGTCGACCTGGCACAGCGACAGCAGCGTCACCAGCGCCCAGGCCAGCGCGGACCACGCCCACCACGGCAACGCACCCAGCTGTTCGGCCAGCAAGGCGCCGAAGAATCCGAACAGCGCCAACTGGATCGTCAGGTAGGCCAGGATCGAGACGAATGCCGACGCCACCCCGGCATGCGCTCCCAGCCCGCGCCCGATGTAGGCGAAGAAGGCACCGGCATTCGTCACGCGGTGGCTCATGGCGGCATAGCCCACGCTGAACAGCAACAGCGTGATGCCGACCACCAGGTAGCCCCCTGGTGCCGCAGCCCCGTTGCCGAGTGCGATGGAGGGCGGCAGTGCGCCGGTCATGCCCACGAGCGGCGCCGCGGCGGCCACCACGAAGAACACGATGGCCCAGACGCCGAGTTGCCCTGAGCGCAGGGTCTGTTCGGTGCCAGGTTCGGCGGATCGGGATTGTTCGCTCACGGGTGTTTCCTCTGGGTAATCGAACGGTGGCCGTCAATGCATCCAACGCCCATCGGGACCGATGATCGTGATGTCGGTATAGCGCGAGCCGGGCAGCTGTCTGTCGGCGAGGTCGACCGACCATCCACCCAGATCCACGAGGCCGCCGTATCGCAGCGCCTTGAGCACACCCGCGCGAGTCGGGGGCTCCGTGCTGGACCGCAGCGCCTGTGCGAGGGTCAGAACCGCAACACAGCCCTCGAAGCTCGGGTACGAGGGCTCACGTACGCCCGTGCCTCGCAAGGCCTCGAGGTAGGTTCTGACGACAGGCACGCCGGTGGCCTTCAGCGGCGGCAGCACCTGGGACACCACGAGCCATTGCGCTGCGGGCCCGAGCGCACGAAGTGCCGCTTGCGAGGATGCGGTCGACAGCGCGTAGGGCGCGACCTTGCGGCCCGCGCGCGCCAGCGGTTCGAGGCCGCGCAGCACCGCCTGCGTTTGCTCCCCGACCGTGGCGAGCAGCACGGCCTGCACGTTTTTCTTTGCCAGCACATCCAAGGCTTGCGCGGCGTTTGCGCCGCGAAGCGGAATCAACGCCGCCGCAGCGCCACCGCTGGAGGCGAGGGCTTCCTCGAAGGCCGCGAGGGTCTCACGACCCAGGTCGTCGTCGCCATACAGCACGGCAATGCGTTCGATCCCCAGGGTCTGAAGTTGGGTCGTGATGCGAAGCGCCTCGACGCTCGGATGGGTCCGCAGGAAGAAGGTGCTCGACAACACCGCAGCCTGCGAACTCAGCGCGCCTGCACCGTAAGGCGCAAGCACCGCGAGACCTTCGCGAGCAGCCCAAGGCAGCAGGTCGCCGTTGACGGCACGGCCCATCGGCGTCAACAACGCAACGATCGCGCTACGCGAGACCATTTCGCGCCACTCGGCGAGCGCCGCGGCGGCGTCGTCGCCGGCGTCGCGTGACACCAGCCGAAGGCGGCGGCCGCGCACTCCACCGCCGGCGTTGACCCACTGGACGCAGGCCTGCGTGCCCAGGCCGATCTCGCGACCGACATCGGCCACGCCACCGGCGCGCGAGACGATCTGCCCGATCACGATGTCGTCTTGCTCATCGCCGTGGGCGGCAAATGGCGCAGCCAGGCCGATGGCGGCGCAAGCGAGCATTCGGAGCCAGGAGCTCGGTCGCACCGTGCGATCGTCCCGGCTGGCGATGGCACGGCAGTGAGCGAAACGCATGGTGGGTTGAACCTTTCAAGAAGCGCTCGGGTCGAGCAGGTCCAGTGCCTCCTGGTACGAACGGCCCGGTCGTGTCACATCGAAGTGCACGACCTGCAGGCCGGCACGGCGCCCGCCTTCGACGTTGCGCAACTGGTCGTCGACGAACACGCAGTCGTGCGCCGGCAAGCCGAGTTGATCGGTGCACAGCGCGTAGGCACGCGGGTCGGGCTTGAGGATCTTCGTGTAGGTGGCATCGACCACCACGTCGAACAGGTCGAGCAGCGGCAGGCGGGTTCTGAAGTCGGCGCCGTAGAACAGGTCGAGTTCGTTCGACAGGATCGCCAGCCGGCAGCCTGCGGCCTTGGCCGCATGGACGGCCGCCACCGCCTCGGGCCGGATCACGGCCTGCACGTCGGCACCGCGGGCGCGCTGCACGAAGGTTTCCATGCGGTCCCATTCTTCGCCGACCAGCCGGCCGACTTCGCGGGTGCGCGCCAGCCAGTAGTCGCGTTCGCTGATCTTGTCGGCCTGCATGTCGCGCCACAGCCCGTCGGCCTGCGGGTCGAACGGGCCGCGCCAGGCGAGCGTGCCGGGCGCCAGGCCCAGCGCCTGCTCGGACAAGGCATGCGTCTCGAACAGCGTGCGGCTGATCACGCCGCCGAAATCCAGTACCAAGGCCTTGGCGTTCATGCTGCCGATTCGCTCGATGCCATTCGGGAAGGCACGCCCGGTGCGATCAGGCCTTCGCGCACCCAGCCGTCGAACACCTGCAAGGCGGCCTGCGCGAATGCGGCATCGTTGATGTGCGCCTCGACCTCCAGCAGCCGCGTGTTCGGCGCGATGTGCTGGCGCAGTTCGCTCACCAGCGCCGCCAGGCCTTCGGGATCGTGCAGCGCCTCGCCCGGGCGATCCCAGCCTTCGACGCCTTGCCGGGGCACCAGCAGGCAGGTCGGCCCCACCGCTTCGCCCAGGCGATCGCAGATCGCGCGCGCCACCTCGCGCCGCATGTCCGGGTCGATGCACATCGACGCGATCAGGCGGTTGTGCGCATGCTCGGCGCGGCCGAAGAAGCGCAGAGGCTTGGGCCCCCACGCCGGGTAGTCGAGCATGTCGGTCGCCCCCGGCGCGACGATCTGCGGCACGCCCGCACGGCCGGCGCCGCGCAGGCGATCCGGCCCGGCCGTGACGCACGAACCGCCCAGGTGGTTGACCAGCTCCTGCAGGCTGAAGTCCATCACCGCGACGAAGCGGCGTTGGCTCGCCAGTTCCTCGAACGCACGGCCGCCCATGCCAGTGGTATGGAACACCGCCAGTTCGTAGCCGCGTTTCTCCAGCTCCGGCTTGAGCGCTTTCATGTAGGTGAGCGCGCTCGACCCGAGCGAGGTCATGCCGACCATCGGTCGCTCGAACCGCGGCGCCATCGCGCTGCGGCAGGCGCCCATCACCGCGCCCGCCGCTTGCGACAGCGCCGAGCGGCACAAGCTGTTCAAGCCGTACAGGCCCCCGGCCCACAACACCATGATCAGGTCGGGCGGGATGCGCTCGGGTGGCAGCAGGTGCGAGTACGAGATCGTCGACAGCAGCACCTTCGGAAAGCCGAGCGGCAGCGCGTTGGCGACGTCGAGTGCCAGGTCGGTACCCATCGTGCCGCCGAGCGCGAGCAGGCCGTCGATGCGCCCCTGCGCATGCAGTTGCGCGGCGAGCACGGCGGCGCCGCGGGCCATCAGCGTCATCGACGTGTTCTCGTCGCCACTGTCGATGACCTGCTGCAAGCTGACACCGGCCGCCGCTGCGACCTCGGTGTTGAGCACATCGGGCGAGAAACTGCAGCGACCCAGCACGCCCACGTCCATGACCAGCGCGTGGCCGCCCGCGTGCTCGATGCACGAGCGCAGGAACGCGATCTCGTCGCTCTTGGTGTCGACGGTGCCGACGAGCAGGATGGTTCGAGCGGCTGTCACGCGGCTTGCGTCAGAGTGCCTTGTCGACCGCGGCGAAAGACGCTTCGAGAATGTCGACCAGGTGATCGACTTCTTCCAGCGTCATCACCAGCGGTGGCGACAGGATCATGTTCGGCCCCGAGATGCGCACCATCGCGCCGCGCTGGTAGGCCTCGCGCGCCACGCGCTGCGGGACGTCGCTGCCGCGCGGCATCGGCGTGCGCCTGGCCTTGTCGGACACCATCTCGATGCCGGTCATCAAGCCCCGGCCGCGCACGTCGCCCACGATGCCGAACTTGCGCTCGAACTCGGCCAGCCGCTGCTGCATGTGCGCGCCGACGCGCGCCGCGTTGCCGGCAACGTCGTGCTTCTCGATCTCGTCCATCGTGGCCAGGGCCGCCGCGGCAGCCACCGGATGGCCGCTGTAGGTGTAGCCGTGCGCCACCGTGGCCTGGCCCGTGGTGTCGGCCAGAAAGGCCTCGGCGACCTTGCTGCCGAACGCCGTGGCCCCCAGCGGCACATAGCCCGACGAGATGCCCTTGGCGAGACACCAGATGTCGGCCTTCACGCCCCACAGCCGCGTGCCGAACAGTGCGCCGCTGCGGCCGAAGCCGGTGACCACCTCGTCGGCGATCAGCAACACGTTGTGGCGGTCGCAGACCTCGCGCACCAGCGGCCAGTAGTTGGGCGGCGGCACGATCACGCCGCCCGAGCCCTGGATCGGCTCGGCGATGAACGCGGCCACCGTGTCGGCGCCCTGGAACTGGATCTCGCGCTCCAGCAGGTTGGCGCAGATCTTCCCGAGTTCGATCGGGTCTTCGGTGTAAGGGTTGTGATAAGCCCACGGCGTGTCGACATGGAAGCAACCCGGCAGCAGGGGCTCGTAGGCGCGGCGGATGTTGCCCAGGCCGTTGACCGACATGCCGCCGTAGTGCACGCCGTGGTAGCCCTGCCGCAGGCTGATGAATTTGCTGCGCTCGGGCTGGCCCTTGACCTTCCAGTATTGGCGCGCCATCTTCAGCGCACCTTCGACCGCGTCGGAACCGCCGTTGCTGAACATCACAGAAGCCACGTCGTCGGCCGCCATCATCTTGACGATGCGCGCCGAGAGCTCGATGGCGCGCGGGTGCGAGGTGCCGCGGAAGGTGTTGTAGAACGGCAGCTCGTCGAGTTGCGCGACGATCGCGTCGCGCACCGGCTTGTTGCTGTGCCCGAGGTTGGAACTCCACAGCCCGGCCACGCCGTCGATCATCTTGTGGCCGTCCACGTCCCAGACCCAGCAGCCCTCGCCGCGCACGATGATGTCGGGCTTGGTCTTCTGCATGGCCTTGGGGTGGGCCATCGGGTGCCAAAGGTACTGCGCGTTGTCTTGCTTGAGTTGTTCGATGCGGCTGGTCATGGGGATTCCTCGGTGGTCAGCACGGCGTGCCGACGATCACGGTCTTGAGTTCGGTGTAGCTCAGCAGCCCCTCGGCGCCCATCTCGTGCCCGTGACCGCTTTCCTTCCAGCCGCCGAAGGGCATCTCGGGTTGCGAGACGCCGAAGTGGTTGATGCCGACCATGCCGGCTTCGAGCTCTTCGCCCAGCCGGTGTGCGGTGACAAGGTCGCGCGTGAAGGCGTAGGCGCCCAGGCCATAGGGCGAGGCGTTGGCCTTCGCGATGGCATCGTCGAGCGTGTCGAAGGGCTCGATGGTGGCGATCGGGCCGAAGGGCTCGGTGGTGGCGAGCCGGGCCGTGGCGGGCACGTCGGTGAACGCGGTGGCTTCGAAGAAATAACCGGCTCGGGCGACACGCTTGCCCCCGCACAGCAGCCGCGCGCCCTGGTCGAGTGCATCGGCGACCAGGCTTTCCATGTCTTCGAGGCGGCGCACATGGGCAAGCGGTCCCATCTGTGTCTGCGCATCCAGCCCCGGGCCGAGGCGCAGCGCACCGGCCGCCTTGGCGAAGCCGGCGCTCCACGCATCGAAGTGCTTGCGATGCACATAGAACCGGATCGGCGAGGCGCACACCTGGCCCGCGTTGCGGTACTTGGCGATCACCGACGTCTTGAGCGAGAAATCGAAGTCGGCGTCTTCGCAGACGATCACCGGCGCGTGGCCGCCCAGCTCCGGCGTGTAGCGCTTGACGCCGCGCGCGCACATCTCGCCGAGCAGCTTGCCCACCGCCACCGAGCCGGTGAACGAGACCTTGGCGATGGCCGCGTGCGCGATCAGCAACGACGACACGGTGGCCGGCTCGCCGCACACCAGGTTGATCACATCGGGCGGCACGCCGGCATCGAGAAAGCAGCGCACCATCGCCATGCAACTGCCCGGTGTTTCTTCGGCCGGCTTGATGACCACGCTGCAACCGGCGGCCAGGGCGCTGCCGATCTTGCGCGCCGGCAGGTTGACCGGAAAGTTCCACGCCGTGAACGCCGCCACCGGCCCGACCGGCTGGCGCATCACCGTCTGGCTGAGGATGCCGGGCACGCGCGGCGGCACGGTGCGGCCGTACAGGCGCTTGGCCTCCTCGGCCTGGAAGTCGATGATGTCGGCCGAGAGCGTGACCTCGCGCACGGCCTCGGCCAGCGGCTTGCCTTGCTCCAGCGTCAACACCTGCGCGATCTCGGGGGCGCGCGCGCGCATCAGGTCGGTGGCGCGGCGGATGATCGTGAAGCGCTCGAACGCCGACAACTTGCGCCACTGTGCGAAGCCGCGCAGCGACGACTCGGCTGCGGCACGCAACTCGGCTTCGCCCGCCAGCGGCAAGGCGGCGAGCGGCGACTCGTCGGCCGGGTTGATGACGAAGCGCTCACCGCCCGACGCGCGCGTGAGCCATTCGCCGGCGATGTGCAGTGCGAGGGTGGGGTATTTCGTGGCAGTCAATTCTTCGGCTCCGTGGCTTTCAATTCAGCGGGTTGAACATCGGCGGCGATCACCACGCCCTGGCGCGAGAACAGCACCGGCCGGCCCTGCGCATCGACAGTCACCGCGCTCAGCGACACCCTGTCGGGCCGCACCTCCGACTTGAAGTTGGCACCGTCGTCGCTGCTGCGCAGCAACAGCCCGTCGAGCCCGACGCCGACGACGTCGGCACCCGTCTGCACCAGCGCGGTGATCGACGACTTGCTCTGCGTGTCGATGCGGGTCCAGCTGCGGCCTTCGTCGGCGCTGCGGTACAGCGAGCCGCGCAGCCCTGCGGCGAGCAGCGTGCCGTCGCGCGTGGCGAGGCCGGCCCAGAACGACCCCGTGTAGCCGGTGACCAGGTAGGTCCAGGTGCGGCCACCGTCGTCGGAGCGCAGCACCATGCCGCGCTCGGCGGTGGCGTAGAGGCGGCCCTTGGCATCGCCGAACAATCCCAGCAGGTTGAGGTCGGCCTTCTTGGCGCCTTCGGGCACCGGCATCGTCACGGTTTGCCAACTGGCGCCGCCGTCTTCGGTGACGAGCACGAGCGACCACAAACCCACCGCAACGCCGCGACTGGCATCGAAGAACTGCACGGCGAACAGCGGTCGGTCGGCCTTGACGTCGCTGCGCTGGAGCGCCCAGGTTTCTCCGCCATCTGCCGTGTGCAGCACCACGCCCCAGTGGCCCACGGCCCAGCCCTGGCGGTCATCGACGAAGCTGACCGAGGTGAGCGTGGAGTCCGTCGGCACTGCCTTGGCTTGCCGGTAGCTGCGGCCGTTGTCGTCGCTCAGCAGCACCACGCCCCGGTCGCCCACCGCCACGATGCGCGCGCCGGCACGGGCGCTGGCGAGCATGGCGGCCTGCGTGGCATGCGCCACGATGCGGGCGGGCACCAGCACCGGCGGTGTCTGGGCGACCGCAGGAACCTGGGCCGCGAGCCACAGCGCCGCAGCGATCGCCGCGGGACGCGAGAGGGAATCGATGAATCGCATGGCGCGTCTCAGTGCTGGAGCAGGCCGGAGGCCCGCACCGGCTTGCGCCGGGGGAACAGCTTCTCGAGCCACACCGCCAGGGCGGGCAGCGCGGTCATCGCCATCACCATGTTGACCATGAACATGAAGGCCAGCAGCTTGCCCATGTCGGCCTGGAACTTGAGTTGCGAGAACGACCAGGTCGCCACGCCGATGGCCAGCGTGATCGCGGTGAAGATCGTCGCCGTGCCGACTTCGAAGATCGCGTGCTCGATCGCCTTGACGATGGGCTGGCCCGCGGCCATGTGCAGCTGCAGGCGGTTGTAGATGTAGAACGCGTAGTCGACGCCGATGCCCACCGCCAGCACCATCACCGGCAGGGTCGCGACCGTCAGGCCGATCTGCAGCTCCTTCATGAACCAGTAGCCGATGAAGGTGCCCACGGTCAGCGGCAGGCAGCAGGCCACGACCGCACGCCAGTCGCGGTACACCAGGAACACCAGGATCACGATCGCCGCGTACACGTACAGCATCATCGGCAGCTCGCTGCGTTCGATCTCGTCGTCGATGGCGGCGAGCACGCCGGCATTGCCCGAGGCCAGGCGGATCGTGATGCCGGGCACCACGTTCTTCGCGCGGAAGTCTTTCACGGCGTCGATCACGCGCTGGATCGTCACGGCCTTGTGGTCGGTGAGGAACAGGTGCACCGCCGTCATGCTGCAATCCTTGCGCATGGTGCCGCGAATGCGGGCGATCTCGGTCGACAGCGCGGCGTAGTTGCTCGCATCGATCGGCACCACGCTCATCTTCGGGTTGCCTTCGTTGTAGCCCTCGTTGTACAGGCGCAATTGACCCGAGTACGACACGATCGACAGCACGCCGGGCACCGCCTGCAAGGCCCAGGTGAAGCGATCCTGGTAGACGCCGACGTTGACGTTGTCGCACGATGCATCGGGCGCCGCACCGGCCGCGGCCGGCGACTCGAAGATCACGGTCAGCCAGTCGAGCCCGGTGTCGTAGTGGGTCGAGATCGAGACCGCATCGCGGTTGAAGCGCGCGTCTTCGCGCAGCTCGGGTGCGCCGGGTTGCAAGGTGCCGACGACGCGGTCGCGGCTTTGCCACACGGCCGCGGCGAACACGGCGCCCACCAGCAACAGCACGACCGCCGCGTTGCGCGGCTCGGCGCAGCGTGCCACCACCGTGAGCCACCGGGCGCGCTGCCGGCTTTTGCGCATGGCCTCGTCGCCATAGGCCTTGTCGACCTTGAAGTACGACGCGGCCACCGGCAGCATGACCAGGTTGGTGACGATCTTGAAGGCCACGCCGAGCGACGCGGTGATCGCCAGCTCGCGCACCATCGGGATCGGGATCAACAGCAGCGTGACGAACGAGACGAAGGCCGTCACCAGCGCCAGCGTGCCGGGGACCAGCAGGCCGGTGAAACTCGCGCGACAGGCGTCGTACGTGGAATGCCCGTTCGAGATCTGCCGCACGATGAAATTGATCTGCTGCACGCCGTGCGATACGCCGATGGCGAACACCAGAAAGGGCACCAGCACGGCGAGCGGGTCGAGCCCGAAGCCGAGCAGGCGCAGCGTGCCGAACTGCCAGACCAGCGAGGTCAGCGAGCAGGCGATCGGCAGCAGCGTGAAGCGCCACGAGTGGCAGTACCAGTACACCGCCGCCGCGGTGAGCAGCAAGGCGATGGCGCAGAACTTCACCACGGAGGCGGCGCCGTCGGCGATGTCGCCGATCTGCTTGGCGAAGCCGATGATCTGGATCTCGTAGTCGGCGTCTTCGAACTTCGCGCGGATCCTGTCTTCGAGGATGCGGTTGTAGGCGATGTAGTCGAGCTTGACGCCGTCCTTGTCGTACTCGATCAGCTCGGCGGTGATCATCGCGCTGGTCTCGTCGCGCGAGACCAGCGTGCCGACGAAGCCGCCCTGCGCCGTGGCGCGGCGGATGTTGGCGATGGTCTCGGGGTTCAACTGCTCGGGCGTGATGGTGCCGGCGATCAACGGGTCGGCCCGAAAGCCTTCTTCGGTGATCTCGTTGACGAAGCTGTTGGGCGTCCAGAGCGACTGCACGCCGAGCCGCTCGACGCTCGGCAGGTAGGTGACGGCCTGGGTGACGTCGTACAGGCGCTTGAGCGCGGCGGGCGTCCAGATGCTGCCCTTCCTGTCGCCACGGTCCCGGGCCTTGACCACGATGTTCAGGCGGTTCGCGCCCAGCACATCGTTGCGGTAGGTCTGGAAGGTCTTGATGTACTCGTGCCCGATCGGCAATTGCTTCTCGAAGCCTGCTTCCATCCGGAGTTGCAACGCGAACCAGCCCATCGCGGCGGTGAACAAGCCGAGTGCGACGAGGATGGCGCGCCGGTGGCGAAAGGCGATGGCCTCGATGCGCTGAACGGCGCGCACGAGCGCCGAATCGGCGGGAGGGGACGAACTGTCGGACACGGGGAAGCCTTTGGGGTCGCCGGAGCGAGGCAGGTGCGGCAGCGCGTGCCGCAGCCCGAATTCAGAAATTGCGCGCCAGCGTCAGGCCAACGAAATTGCGATCACGGTAAGGCTGATCGAAGACCCGCGTGCCGCCCCAGAACGCCGCGTAGTTGACGGCGAACTGCCACTTCGCCGGGTTCTGGATGAAGCTGACCGTCAGGTTGACGGACTTGGCCCCCTCCATGAAAAGGCCCACCGCATTGGGCGTGCGCCCCTTGACCGCCTGAAAGTAGTAGACCTCCGGCACCACCTGCCAGCCCGGGATGAGCGTGCCGTCGTAGACCCAGCTGAAGTCGAAGTTGTAGCCCCACGAGGTCTTGGAGCCGACCGCTTCGGGTGCGCTCGTGGGGTCGAATTCCTGGCCCCAGCCCCAGCCTCCGGCGGTGACCGGATCGCCGCCGTAGCTCTGCTTCAACCCGGGGTAGCGGATCACGACCGCCTCCGCCAGCAACGTCGCCGTGTCGGCGCCCAGCAGCTTGAGAATGCCGCCGCCGACCGTGGGGGTCAGGCTGAGCAGGCCGGTGAGGTGCCACTGCAGTCGCTTCTCGTCGACCCAGCAATTGCCGTTCTGCGATGCACAGCCGCTGGTGGCAGGGTTGATCGCGACAGCGTCCTTCGGGCGGTACGAGAGCTCCGTTCCAACGGCCCAATCGCCGACCGGAAAGTTGGCGCTGATGCCATAGAGCTTGCGGTTCTCGGCGTAGGCCCAGCCGAGCGCGCCGGTACCGTTCACGTTGGTGCTGAACTGGGGTGCCTTGTCGTGGTAGTTCATGGCGTAGAAACCCAGGTTCAGCGGGGTTCCATCGGGCTGATAGCGCAGCGAGGCGCCCCACTGGCCGCGGTTCGACGGCTTGCTCTCCGTCAGGCCGTAGGTGTCGTGTCCCTTGCCCAAGCCGTTGACTACCGACCAGTAGCTGCCGGTGGGTGGAAAGTAGTTGCCGTTCCAGGCCCCTTGAACATAGGCCTCGGCGTTGAGCCCATGACCCAGGCCGGAAGCCACGCTGAGGATGGGAGCCGGTAGGAACACCTCCTTGAGCTGCGTTCCGGGCTGCGAGAGCCGCATCACGTCGATGGCGTTGGTGCTGTTGATGCCGCCCGGCAGGAACAGGCTCTCGCCCCAGCTGATGACCTGGTTGCCGACGCGAACCCGCGCCTGTTGATCACCGACGGCGAAGCTCTTGCTGACCCACAGGTCGAGCAGGCGCGCCTTGAACTTCAGGTCGGAACGCGCGTCGTCGGCCAGGCCGTCGGACACCGTGGGCGGCGTCGTTGCGCTGATGTAGCCCGTGGTGTTGGTCGACGTGAAGTCTTTCACCCAGTTGACGCGGCCGAGGAACGTGATGTCGCTCGGAAACTTGAGCAGCAACTCGTGGCTGCCCTTCAGGTACGTGGTGAAGGGATCGCCCTTCTCGTAGTTCAGATCGCCCTGGTCACCCAGCGCCGATGTGGGCGCGAGACAACCGACCGGTGCGCCAGCGCCCGTTGCACCTTGCGTGATGAGACTGCACGCCTGCTCCTTGACCCGAATGCCGGTGCCGACGGAAATCGTCGAATCGAAGTTGCCCTTGGCCTCGCCGAACTCGAAAGTGAATGCCTGTGCGCCGGTGCCGGCAACGGCGCACGCTGCCGCTGCAATCAGGCGCCGCCGGGCGCTGAACGCTGTCGTCATGATGGACTCCTGGTTTTTTGTGCAGACGAGGTGGATCAGCGCTCGCTCACCGAGCGCAGGTTCTCGGAGGTGTAGAAGCCCGGGTTCAGGCGCGGGTTGCCTGCGGCTTCGGTGATCCAGCGAACATCCTTGCCGGTGCCCGTGGCGTGCTCGTCGTAGACATAGCGGCCTTCCAGCAGGTTGTACTGGGCGAAGGCCGACACATCGCAGGAGCCGGTCTCGTACACCGGGATGGCATAGCCCTCGCGCACTTTCCAGAGCTTGCCCTGGCCGTCGTAGTCGTCCGCCACGAGCAGGTTCCAGCTGTCCTCGTCGACATAGAAGGTGCGCTTGGGCGCCAAATGCCGCATGCCGGCCTTGACGGTCGCTTCGACGACCCAGACCCGGTGCGTCTCGTAGCGGCGGTGGCTGGCGGCAATGAAGTCGCGACCGGCCACGTCTTCGAATTTGGCGCTGAAGTCGTAGGCGCCGAACGAGTTGTACGGGACGATCATTTCCTTCTTGCCGACGAGCTTCCAGTCGAAGCGGTCCATCGCGCCGTTGAAGACGTAAGGCTCGTCAAGGGTGTACTGGTTCTCGAACCCGATCTGCGGGGCGTCGTAGGCGTAGGTGGGCATGCGGCGAACGCGGCGCTGACCTGGGAAGTAGTAGAAGGTCTCGCCGGCCAGCTCGCTGTAGGTCGTGATCGCCAGTGCCTGCCCCGCCAGCGCGGTCGGCGCCGTGTAGGCAAAGTAGACGTAGTTCTCGACCTGGGGCAACTTGCTGAACATCGCAGAGCCCTTCGCGCCCCACGGGAAGAAGTTGGTCTGCTCGGAGAAGGCCTTGATCCACTCGTCGCCGCCCTTTCGCGGCGACGCGGCGGTGATCACGTTCTTGTAGTCGATGCCCATGCCGCGGTAGCGCATCTTCGAGTTCCACATGACCTGCGCGCCGTTCTCGGGCATCGGGAACGGAAAGCCGGGAAGCGCGGCTTCCTGCAGGGCCCAGCCGTTCTCCTTGAGCTTGCCCAGCATCACGTTCTTCTTCGTGTTCTCGGCCACGAAGTCAGGCACGCCGCAGCTGCGATGGGAAGGGTAGACGGGCATCGAGTAGCCCTTGGTCTGCTTGACGAGCGCCACCTGCCCGGGGGAGAGCTTGTCGGCGTACTTGTCGACGTTGCTCGCGTCGATCGTGTAGAGCGGCTTCTCGTCCTTGTGCTTCCAGGAATCGCGCCGCGTCTTGCCCCAGCTCCAGCCCGCCGCGGGTGGCTCGGTGCCGGTGAAGGCGGGGATGCTCGCGTCCTTGTTGGCGGCCGGCTCGGCGCCGGTCGCGGTGAGTTCCTTGCCCAATCGACCCGCGTCACGGCCCTGCGCCAGGCACGCACCGGCCAATGCCACGGACGCCGCGGACGCCATCGCCACCATGAACCGCCCGGTACCCGAACCCATCTTGACCATGCCTGCTCCTTGACCCGTACAAACCGTCTGCCTCGAACGGGCCAACGACGAACGCAACGGTATTTGGGTCGGGTCAGCAGGCGTTATCAGGATCGCGCAGGAAATGCTTCGGGTAAACCTTTAGTTGCGAAATCGGAAGGGGTATCAGACTGCTGGCGACCGTCGGCACAGGTCTTGCGTTCGTGCGCAGCGCCGTTCATGGAAATCCAAAAAAAATGCGCATTGGGCATACCGCGAATGTCGCCGAAGAGACCGTGGCAAAGGCCGATGGCGCCCGCTTCGCGCAGGCATCGTGGGTTCATGCGGCGCACGCTGTCGGCATCGACGAACTCGCCGCCACGCAACCCGATTGGCGGCTGCGCTACGACCAGTTGTCGAAGGGGCGTTTCGTCGGCTCGTTGCAGCACGTGCGGCTGCCGGGCGTTCGGCTCGTCGTGGAGCGGGTCAGTCGCGCGGTTCGGCAGCGCGGGCAGATCGGCTCGAACGACGTCGGCTTCGCGATGGGTCTTTCGCCCTCGGGCGCGAGCTACTTCCACGGGCAACGTATCGACGGCGACTCGATCATGATCGGCCGCGGCGACGAACTCGACCTCACCACGTCGGACGACTATCTGCTGGTCGCGATGGTGGTCGACGCTCAGCTCCTCAGTGAAATCTGGCAGCGCCTGTATGACCAGCCTTGGTCATCGTGGCTGAACCGGAAGGTCGTCGTCCAGGCGAGACCGGGCATGGCCGATCATGTTCGGGATCTGCACATGCGCATCCTCGGAAGCATCGCGAACGACCCCGCGTTGCTGCATGATCCCCGCGTCACGCTTCAGTTGCGCGACGCCATCCTGATCGACTGGCTGGAATCGATCCCCGAAGAAGTCGACACCTCTCACTTGAAGAGTGTGGACGCCCGCCGCAAGGTCGTCGACCGCGCATGCGAACTGGTGCTGGGCCAGCCCGATCAGGCGCCCACGATGTTGAAAGTGTGCCGCGAGGTCGGCGCGAGCCCGCGCAAGCTCGATTACTGCTTCCGCGATGTTCTCGGAATCAGCCCTTCCAAATATTTGCGGGCGATCCGTCTCAACGGGGCACGCCGCGAACTCAAAAGCCCGGCCGACATATCGGCGACAGTGCACGATGTCGCCGCGCGCTGGGGCTTTTGGCACATGGGTGCGTTCTCGACCGACTACCGCTTGCAGTTCGGCGAACTGCCCTCGCAGACCCGGCGCTCCGCCGCCACCTGCAGCACCTAGAGCGACAAGGGCCAAGCGCGGTCGCCGATGCGGTCGGGCGACGGTGACAGTTGGGCCGCCAGCCACTTCCGCGCCGTGACGAAAGCGAGCGGCTCGTTGATCGCATCGACGGCCAGCAGTTGCTCGCTCTTGAAGTACCAGACCGACTGGCCGCGCTCCGTGCTGCCCGGCCGCACGACAGCCCGGTCATGGCCGAGGTTCAGGCCGGCGATCTGCAGCTTGCAATCGTATTGGTCGGACCAGAACCACGGCAGCGGCTCGTAGCGGGCGTCGAGGCCCAGCAAGGCACGCGCCGCCACAGCGGCCTGGTCGTTGGCGTTCTGAACCGATTCGAGCCGGATGCGCTGCCCCCGAAACTCGAAGCAGGCGCAGTCACCGGCCGCGACGATGCGTGCATCCGAGCTGCGTGCACTCGCGTCGACCACGATGCCGTTGTTTACGTCAAGTCCGGCCTCGCTCGCGAGTTCGACGTTCGGCTCGACGCCGATGCCGATCACCGCCAGGTCCACCGGCAGGTGCCGGCCGTCGCTCAGCTCGGCAGCAACCAGCCGCCCGCCCTCACCCACCAGCCGGGCCAGCGCGGTGGCTTCGAGAATCTCGACCCCGTGGCCTGCATGCAAGGCGCGAAACGCATCGGCCGTGGCCGGTGCCGCCACGCGCTGCAGGATGCGGGGCGCAGCCTCGATCACCGCGACCTGCAGGCCGCGCGAGCGCGCCGCCGCCGCGGCCTCCAGCCCGATGTAGCCGCCACCCAGCACCAGCAGGCGGCGGCCCGCCGACAACGCCGGTGCGAGCGCATCCGCGTCGGCGACGGAACGCATCGAGTGCACGCCGCACAGATCGCCCCCGAGGGCCGCGGGCAGGCGCCGCGGTCGCGCGCCGGTGAGCAGGGCCAGCCCGTCCCAGGCGAGGCGCTCACCGCGGGGCAGATGCAAGGTGCCTGCTGCCCGATCGATGCCCTCGACGCGGCAATCGGTGCGCACTTGCACGCCTTGCTGGGCATACCAGTCCGGCGGGCGCAGCAGCAGCTGCGCCGCGGTCATCGCTCCCGCGAGGTAGCGCTTGGACAAGGGCGGCCGCTGGTAGGGCGGCACCGGCTCGTCGGTCAGCAGCGTGACCGGCCCGGTGTGGCCGGCGCTGCGAAGCTGGGCGACGAACGCGGCGGCGGCGTGGCCCCCGCCGACGACGGCGATGCGATGCCCTGCGTTCGCACTCATCGGCACCGCGCTCAGCCTGCCGGCACCATCAGCACCAGACCGTCCAACGCATCGCTGGCGACGAGCTGGCAGCTCAGGCGGCTGTGCGTGCCGCGCGATTCGACGATGTCGAGCATCACGGCCTCGTGCTCGCCCGGCGGGCCGGCGCGTTCGGCCCACTCCGGCGCCACCACCACATGGCAGGTGGCGCACGACAGGCAGCCGCCGCACTCGCCGACGACGCCCGGCACGCCGTGCGCGAGCGCCGCTTCCATCAGGTTCGTATCGACCTTCACGTCGGCGGCGATGCGGCGGCCGTCCGGCAGCGTCCAGGTGACATGGCTCATGGCGGGGTCAGAGGTAGTGGATGTAGAAGTCGCGCAGCGCGGTGTCGTCCAGGCCGGCCGTCTTGCCGACCTCGTCGCGGCGGATCGCCAGGTGGTTGGCGACCAGCTGCGCGCCCACAGCCTCGGCCAGCACGGTGTCGGCCGCGAGCGCATCGAGCGCGCCGGCCAGGCTGTCGGCGACGCCCGCCTTGGCGTCCACCGCGCTGAAACCGTCGCCGGTTTCCGCGGGTGGCAGCGGGTAGTCGCGCACCACGCCCAGCCGCGCCGCCTGCAGCACGGTGGCCGCCAGCGTGTACGGGTTGGCGCCGCCATCGCCCATGCGGTGTTCCAGGCGGGCCGCGGCGCCGCCCTCGGCCGAGACCCGCGTGGTCACGCCGCGGTGGTCGACCGCCCAGTTCTGCCAGTACCCCGACATGCTGGCCGGCTTCAGGCGCCAGTACGAGTTGACCGTGGGGGCGACCAGCGCCGCCATGCCGGCGTGGTGGTGCATCAGGCCGGCGATGCAGCCGCGCGTCAGCGCGTTCAGGTGCGCTGCGTCGCAACCGCCGGAGATCGCGTTCCGGCCCTGCCCGTCGCGCAAGCTGAAGTTCAGGTGCAGCCCGCTGCCGCCCTGGGCGCGGATCGGCTTGGGCAGAAAGGTCAGCACGATGCCGTGCTCGAGCGCCGTCTCGCGCGCCATCAGGCGGAACAGGAAGTGGTCGTCGACCGCCTTGAGCGCCTCGTCGTAGCGCAGCGTGAATTCGAACTGCGGTGCGTCGTACTCCGAGTGCATGCTTTCGATCGGAAAGCCGCACTGCTCGGCGCGCGCCCAGATGGCATCGGTGAAGCCCGCCGGGTCGGCGAGGCGGCCGGTGCCGTAGACGTGCGCGCCCGGCGTGCGGTAGGGCTGCAGCGACCCGTCGGGCTGCGCGCTGAAGGCATAGGCCTCCATCTCCAGGCCCAGCATCGGCGTGTAGCCCAGCGCCTGCCACGCGGCCACCGCGCGCCTGAGCGCCCCGCGCCCGCACATCGGCAGCGGCGTGCCGTCGCTCGCGTGCAGATCGCCCACCACCACCTGGGTGCGCGGCTCCCAGCCGGGGCGCAGTTCGGCGGCCTGGAACACGGCCTCCATGTCGGGCAGGCCTTCGGTCACGCCGGCGCCGGGCGCGTCGATCAAGTCCTTGTCGAAGGTGACGCCGTAGGTGCCGCGGCAAAAGCGCGCGGCGAAGGCGCCATGCCGGCCGCCCGGCAGGTACTTGCCACGGGCCAGGTTGAGGTGGTCGCAATAGAGTGCGCGGATGCGGTCGTGCGGCATGGAATGTTCCGAAGAATTCATGGCGGGGTCATTCATTTCAGGACCACGCGCACTGGCAGCCGCTTGATGCCGCCGACGAAATTGGAGCGCAGGAACGCATGCGCCCCGGCAGGCTCGATCGCGCGGATGCGCGGCAGCAGTTCCTGCAGCAGCACGCGCACTTCCAGCCGCGCCAGCCACATGCCCAGGCACACATGCGGGCCGCCCTGGCCGAACGCGAGGTGGCGGTTGTTGGCGCGCCGCGGGTCGACCTGGAACGGCCGCTCGAACGCGCGCTCGTCGCGGTTGCCCGAAACGAACCACAGCATCACCTTGTCGCCTTCGCGGATGGTCTGGCCGTGCAGCGTGACGTCTTGCGTCGCCGTGCGGCGGAAGTACATGCCCGGCGTGGCCCAGCGGATGAACTCGTCGGGCGCCGCCTCCCACAGTGCGGCGTCGCCCTGCTGCATTTGCGCCAGCAGGCCCGGCTGGTGCGCCAGCGCGTGCAAGGCCGCCGCGATCGAATAGCGCGTGGTGTCGTTGCCGGCCGCAACGAGCAGGCAGAAGAAGTTGCGGAACTCGGTTTCCGAGATGACGTCGCCGTGCGCATCCGGCTGGGTGATCAGGTCCAGCACGCCCGACGTATCGCCTGCAGCGCGTTTGCGCGCCATCAGGCTGCGCGCGTAGTCGAACAGGTCGGCTCCGGCGGGCGAGCGGAACGGCATCAGGCGATAGGCCTCGGTATCGGCCTGATCGAGCACGTGGGTCGTGAAGTCGGGGTCGGTGTTGGCGATCAGTGCATCGCCCTTTTCGACCAGCCACTCCAGGTCTTCGTCGGGCGTGCCGATGATGCGGCCCAGCATGCGCATCGGCAGTTGGCGTGCGATGCGCTGCACCGCATCGAATTCGCGCTCGGCCAGGGCCTGGTCGAGGATCTCGCGGCACAGCGTGCGGATCTGCTCGTCGAACTGCGCCACCATCGGCTTCGAGAAGGCCTTGGCCACCAGCATGCGGGTGCGCGAATGCGCCGGTGGGTCGGTCTCCTGGAAGGTGCGGCGCGCGAGCACTTCTTCGGCGGTCTGGTCTTCCATGCGGATGCCGTGCGCCGAGCTGAACACCTGGTGGTTGCGGTTGATGTCCAGGATGTCCTGGTGCCGCGTGATCGACCAGAAGCCCTTGCCGTCGGCGTAGTCGCACCACGCCACGGGCGCCTCGCGGCGCAGGCGGGCGAAGGTGTTGTGCGGCGCGCCGAGCGCGAAGCTGTCGTGGCTCGACAGGTCCGCGTGACCGTCGTCGCTAGGGTGCCAGATGGTCATGGTGGCGAAGCCGGGTTCGGGGTTGATGGGGAACCGGCACGGGGCCGCTCCAGAAAGCGAACCATCCATTCGAGGAAGACGGCTGCGTCCACCGGCAGCTCGATCTGCTGCCGTGCCCGCTCGGTGACTTCTGCCGGCAACTGGTCTGCGAGGTGATCGATGAGCGCGGTCATGAAGCGGTGGTCGAGTTCCGGGTGGTATTCGGTGGCCAGGAAGTGCTCTGCGACCTCGAAGGCGCCGACCGGGCAGTACGCGTCGCCGCCCAGCAAGACGGCACCCGGCGGCAGCCTCAGCACCTGCTCGTTGTGGGCGGCGTAGAGCCTGAAATAGGGCAGGGCCGGCTGCATCCAGGGCCGTGTCTGCGCCAGCGCCGTCCGCCCCACGCCCAAGCTCCAGCCTTGTGGATTGGGGCCCACCTCCCCCCCCAGCGCGCGGGCCATGGCCTGGTGGCCGAAACACACGCCCACGGTGGGCACGCGCTGGGCGTGCAGCTCGCGAATGAACTGCAGCAGCGGCGCGAGCCAGGCCTGCGGGCCGTTCACCGAGGCCGGGCTGCCGGTGATGACGTAGCCGTCGAAGCTGCGTGCATCGGGCGGCAGCTCGCCCTGCGTGACCGGCAGCACTTGCCACGCCCACTTCGGCCGCAGCGGGCTCAGGCGGGCATGCAGCTTTCGGCCATCGTCTGGAAAGGCGCGCGCGAAATCGGCATCGTCTTCATTGGTCAACAGGATGGCGATGCGCCGGGTCGGCATCGATCCGTCGTCGGGAAATGAAGCAGGCGTCATGGCGCCGCATCGTAGAAGTCAGCCGTCGACCCGCGTGATCCGAATTCGGCATGGAATGCGTGCGCGGGCACGAACTTGCTCATGGCGAGCTGCCGCGCCGCCCCTACACTGAATCGCCATGCCCAATGCATCACCGCCGCCCGCCCCACGCCTTGCAGCGGCCGCGTTGCGCTATCGGCAATCCGAGCATCACGATGCGCAGGACCACGCCGCACAGTTGAACGGCTGGGACCAGCACTACGAACAGCTTGCCGCAGGCGCCTTTCACGGCAGCCTCGAAGACCTGGGGCTGGACACCGTCCACGTGTTTCGCGAGCAGACACAGCGCGTGGTGTTCCAGCACGGGCGCACCCGCCACGACACACTGACCCTCGCCCTGCCCTTGCACTGCCCGGGCGAAGGCCGCTTCTGCGGCGCCGGCTTCGACGGCGGGGCCGTGTTTGTCGTGGGGCCGGGGCAGGATTTCGAACTGATCACGCCGGACCGGCTCGACCTGCTGGCCGTCAGCGTGGACATCGCCAGCCTGCACCGTGAGGCCGAGACGGCAGGGCAGCCGTTGACGCTGCCGCGCACGGGCGCGCAAGCCATTCCGACGCCGCCGACGGCGACCCGGGCGCTGCGCGAATTGCTGCTGACTGCGCTCGACTGTGCGCAACGTGCCCCCGATGCACTGCCGCATGAGGAACTTCAGTGGCAGATCCAGCAGGCGGTCTGTTCCGTCCTGCATCACGACCCTGGCCAGCAGGTCGATGCCCGCGCCCTCGCCACGGCGCGCGCGCGCAGGCGCCTGGTGGGTGCAGCGCGCGCGTGGTTGCTGCAGCGTGTGCACGAACCCGTCGATGTGCCGGCGCTGTGCAAAGCACTTCAGGTGTCGCGCCGCACCCTGCAGTACAGCTTCGAAGACGTGCTCGGCATGCCACCGGCGAGCTACCTGCGCGCGATGCGACTCAACGGCGTGCGAAACGATTTGCGCCTGGCTGCCGTGCCCAGCGTGGCCGATGCCGCTGCCCGGTGGGGCTTCTGGCACTTGCCGCGCTTTGCCGGGGACTATCGAGCGCTGTTCGGCGAGTTGCCCTCAAGAACCCTGCGCGGAGCAGTGTTGACCCGGCATCAACGAACTTGAATCAGGCCGGGTCGCGAACAGGACCTTCCTCGAAGCATTTGCGAATGCGCTCAGGCCGGCGTTGAACGCCGCGCAGGTGGCGGATCGGTCAATCGTCGTCGCGTTCGCTTCGTTGCCGACCCTTCGCGGCGGTCGCGGTTGCCACCGCGGAGGCGCCAGGCGCAACCTTGCGGCCCCCGTTGGCCGGATACGGCCGACCGCCCATCAGGCCTTGCCACAGCACCTTGTTGTAGGCGAGTGCGTCGACCTTGTCCTCCTCGGAGAAGTCGAACTGCCGTGTCTTCGCGATCCAGTAACCCGCATCGCGCGCCGGGCGGGCGGCCCCAGCGAACACCACGCCGCTCGGCAGCGGCAGCGTCGTCGCCTTCAGCAGGCTGGAAGCGACCGCGCCGAAGCTCCAACTGGTCTGCGACAGGTCGAAGACGTCACTCATCGGCCGCTGGTGCGCATCGAACACGCCGAGGTGATCGATGCCCAGCACATCCGAAATCGTGCGCAGCACGTTGACGGTGGTGTAGTGCGTCTTGATCACCGCTCCCTTCTTCACGTAGGGGCCGACGACGAAGGCGGTGCTGCGGTGCGCATCGACGTGGTCAGGCCCGTCCTGCGCATCGTCCTCGACGATGAAGATCAAGGTGTCGCTCGCGTACGGGCTCTTCGCCACCGCCTCGACCAGGCGCCCGACGGCATAGTCGTTGTCGGCCACCTGGATGTCCGGCGCATTGACGCCGTCGATCGCGGCGGCGTAGCTGCCCGTGTGATCGTTCATCAGGCGCACCAGGCTCAGGTTCGGCAGGTTGCCGTTGGCGACATACCCCTTGAATTCGCGTTCCCACTCCTGCTGGCGATAGAAGTCGGGATAGGCGTCGTCGAAGCCTCTGAAATAGACGTCGGTGAGCGGTGCCAGCTGCGGGTTCGCGGCGTAGGCCTGCACGCTCTTCGCGGCAAACGGCGAACGCTCACGCGGAATCTGCAGCGCCGCATACGGCGTGCCGGCAAGGCTGTAGCGCGTCAGGTCGATCATGAAACCGTAATTGCGCACGCTCAGGCCGGCGCGCAGCGCCGCGTCCCACAAATAGCCCTGTTGGCGTTCACCGCCCGGGCCATCGGGCGCTGCGACATTGCCTGTGCCGGGCAGCGTATCGGCATCGAGCGCTGCCGAAAGTGGGTTGGCCGCGAGCCGTGCGGCGCCGGCCAGGCCGACATTGACGTTGCGGTTGGTGCCCTCCCAGTCGTACGAGCCGCCACCGCCGTTGCCGGCATAGTTCGGCGGCAGCATCTTGGCGCCGGCGTCGGATTCGCGCGCAGCGGTGCTCCAGGGCCAGCCGTTGCCGCTCACGTCGCCCGAGTCATAGAAGTTGTCGAGCGTGACGAAATTGCCGGCGAGCGCATGCAGGTTCGGCGTCGTCGTGCGCGGGAACTCGGTCAACCTGGGGTTGCCGTTGCCCTTTCCGAGGTCACCCAGCACCTGATCGTAGGTGCGGTTCTCCTTGATGATGTAGATCACATGCTTGATGTTCTGGCGCAGCGTGGCCATCTTTCCGCGTGCCTCGCGATCGCCTTCGTCCTCGAAGCCGTTGTTCGAGGCGACGACGCGTGTCAGCCGGTTCAAATGCTCGCGCTCGGGGACCGGCAGGCTCAGCAGCGCAGAACCCGTCAGGTTCAGCACGTATTGGTTCGGCGCGAAGCCGACCGGCGAATGGGCCACCGGGCACGGCACCGTCTCGTAGCCGAGGCAGTTGCCCGGGTTCGGGCCCGGCACGGTCTTGGCATTGCTGACGTAGAGCATTTCGCCGTCGGCCGACACGCGCACATCCGAGGGGTACCAACCCGTTGGAACGAGGCCGACGACGCGTGCCGGCGAGGCTTTGAGCGACACCACGGCCAGCGAATTCGTGCCGCGGTTGGTGACGTAGAGGGTGCGCTCATCCGGCGAAAGCGCCAGGCCGTTGGGCGAGGCGCCCTTGTACTTCGACTTGTCGGGAGCGATCAGCCCTTCCGGCGCGATCGTGGCGACCGTGGCAGTGACGGCGTTGCGCGACGTGTCGATGATGCTGACGACATCGACATTGTCGGAGGCCACATAGAGGGTCTTCTGGGCCTTGTCGAGCACCATCTTGTTCGGGTTGCCGGCGACCGGGATTCGCGTGGTCACCGACGGCACGGTGCCCGAGATGTCGAGCACGACGATCTCGCGATCGCGCTCGCTGCTGACGTAGGCCGTGCGGTTGCCGACGATCGCGATCGAGTTCGGGTATTCGCCCCCCGGTGTGCCGGATACGCCGCCGCTCTTGCCGGGGCGCAAATCCTGATCGACCACGACCGCGCGGCTGCCGAGATCCACGATCGACACCGAGTCGTTGTAGCGATTCGCGACCAGCGCGCGCTTGCCGTCGGCGGTCACGGCGATACCCGTCGCCGTCGGACCCTGGGCCAGACCGTTGCCGGCCGAGTGGCCCAGCTTGATCGGCGTGCCGCTTTCGCTCCAGCCGGCGGCTCCCAGCGTGAACACGTGCAGGTTGTCTTCGCCGGCGCCAGGCACGTAGAACGACTTGCCGTCCGGCGCGAAGGCGATGCCCACGTAGCTGTTGGACACCTGCACGACCTGCTTCTGCACGGGCTCGCCGTGACTGACATCGAAGACGAACACGAACTGCGTCGAATCCTTCGGCAGGAACTTGCCCGCACCGTCGACGACATAGTTGTAGCCGCTGGTCAACACGAGCAGCGTCTTTCCATCGGGGCTCAATGCTTCCGACTGCGCGTATCCGGCGGGCAGCGAGGGCATGTCCTGCAGGCCCGGTCGCAAAGGCATGTACACCGCTCCGCGGGCTTCGGTCGGCGTGATCCACTGACCGGTCGGCAGGCGGGTTCGGCCGGGCGCCTGGGTGCCGCGGTCATGGTCCGCACCGAGCGCGGCCGAGGCGCAAGCGAGAGCCGACACTGTGATCGCGAAGTCGCGGGCGGTGAGGATCTTCATGTCGGTGTCCCTTTGGTCAAGCGCAAATCGCGTATCGACCTTACGTCGGACGTGTGAATGATTGGTGACAGCCTCGGCAATCTTCAGGAGACCCCGATGCAGCGTCGTGGCCGGGCAAGCGTCGTTCGCCCGGGCCGCTTCCGTCAGCGACATCGACGGCACCGCCTCGAAGCGCCGTGCCGCGAAACATGCCGTCGATCTCGCCTTCGATTGCAGCCGCCCCTTCCCAAAGGTTAGGGGGAACAACGGGTTCACGATGTGAAGCCTGCAACAACCCCTTCCATACCGGCCTCGACCCGGGCTACCATCAGTTACATCCGACCGGTACACACCGCGCTTGCGGGCGATCCGGCTCAACGAGGTGGAGCGTCCAATGATCCGATTGCTGATCGCCGATGACCATCACATCTTTCGCCAGGGCCTGATTCGCCTGCTGGCGGACCACGCAGACCTGGAGGTCGTGGGGCAGGCGGCCGACTACGCCGAAGCTGTCAGTGCGCTGCACACGTCGCCGGCGGATGTCCTGATCCTCGACCTGACGATGCCCGGTCGCAGCGGCATCGAACTGATCTCTCATGCCAAGGCATTGCGCCCGGGCCTGCGGGTGCTGGTCTTGACCATGCATGGCGACGAGCCTTATGTCACCAAGGCCTTGCGCGCGGGCGCGGACGCCTACCTGACGAAAGAAAACGCCGCTGACGAACTCGCGATGGCGATTCGGCGCGTCGCCGCGGGCGGCCGTTTCGTGTGCTCGGCCGTCGCCGAGCGGCTGGCGCTGGGCATCGTCGGCTCGAACGATGCCGGGGAGCAGCGCCACTCGCGCCTGTCCGATCGCGAGTTCAGAATCTTCGAGATGCTGGTCGCCGGCAAGTGCGGCTGGGAGATCGCCAAGAATCTGTCGCTGAGCGAGAAGACCGTCAGCACGCACAAGGCCAACGTCTTGCGCAAGATGGAAGTGACGAATCGCACTGAACTGGTGATGTACGCGATCCGCCACCAGTTGGTGGCCGTTTAGCAGCGATCGCGGCAGAGCCGCGGCTTGCGGGTCGGGCGTTCGCGCGAGACGTTTCGATCTGCCTCGACCGCCGGACGCGACGCTGCCTCCGAAGCGGCCACTCGGAACTTTCCAGCGCGACGGTAATTCGCCTGAGCCCAGACTCAGATGGCGCCGATGGCGTCGCCCCGCGCGGCGCTCTAGGCTTTGCGAATGTCCGAGATCCGCATTCTCCCGGCGAAGGTCCGCGGAACGGAGCCTGCCGGCATCGCGTTACCCAAACGAACCGGGCCGCGCGACATCGGCGCTCGCCCGCTGCGGATCGGTTCGCACGAGGTGCGGCGCCACTTGCGATCGCGCTTGCGCCAGAGCTTCGAGCAAATCAAGCGCTACCTGGCGCTCGGCCGACAGACGGTCGAGCGTGAATCGCTCGGCGCGATGACCGACGACCTGATCGACCGCGCCGCCGAACTGTTCGTGTGCGTCGGTGCGCTGCGCGGCACCGGCGCGGCGATGAGCCTGGGCCAGGTGCGTTGCATCACCGAGCTCGACAACTTCGCGCGCCTGCTGCGCGGCAGCAGCCCGCTGCAAACACACGTCATCGCGCACGCGCTGGACAGCCTGATCGTGGAGTGCGTGCTGCTGCACGCCGAACTGGACGACACGTAGTTCGATCGGCTGCCCGAACTCCGGCGCAACCGCCCCTGCGCCTCAGCCGAAGAGGATCGTGACGCGCGTCCCTTGTCCCGGCGAAGCATCGAGCGCAAACCCCGCGCCGCAGAAGGCGGCCCGCTCGCGCATGTTCAGCAGACCCTGCCCGACGCCGCTTTCGCGCTCGGCCAGCGCTTGCGGATCGAAGCCGTCGCCGTTGTCGGCGATGCACAGGCGCAGGTGTTGCGCACTGCCGGCCAGCGTCACGTCGACGCGCGTCGCGTTGGCGTGTTTGGCAGCATTCATCAACGCTTCCTGGGCGATGCGAAACAGCACCGTCTCGAGCTCGGCGTTGCAGCGACCACTGAAGCGCGCATGATCGAAGCTCACCTGCGCGCCGGTTCGGCGGTGCAGTTGATCCACGCTCGCCTGGAGCGCCGGCACCAACCCGGCGTAGTCGACGATCGTCGGCCGCAGCGTGCTGCAAAGGTCACGAATGCTGACCACCGTGTCGGCGAGCAGGTCGCTGGACTCGCGCAGCAGTTCGTGGTCTTCGTCGCTGCGCGACGGGATCGATTTGCCGAGCACCTTGAGGTTGAGAATGACCGCCGCCAGGTTCACGCCGGTGCGGTCGTGCAGTTCGCTGGACCATCGACGGCGCTCCTGCTCCTGCACCGACACCAGACGCCGGGAGAGCTCCGAGAGGCGCCGGTTCTGATCGGCGAGTTCGCCGCGGTGCCGCGCGTCGAGGGCCAGATGGCGATGGTGTTCGACCCACCACCAGGCGCCGAGCAGCCAGATCGCGCCGACGATCGCAGCACCGAGCAAGGTGATGTGCTTCAACTCGGCGTATGCC
>Ga0209583_10000026_pt1 | contig 45615 bp, 35 predicted proteins | sample Str014_FD_187201 | JGI IMG/M metagenome (GOLD analysis project Ga0209583, IMG submission 187201) | Freshwater sediment microbial communities in response to fracking from Pennsylvania, USA - Straight Creek_MetaG_SC_2014 (SPAdes) (version 2) | ecosystem: Environmental > Aquatic > Freshwater >... | reverse complement strand
ATGCAGTTCGGGATCGTGCCGGCCAGGATGTGGCTGTGGCCGTCCTCGTGCTGCAGGCCTTCGCCGTTCAGCGTGGTGCGGCCCGAGGTGCCGCCGAGCAGGAAGCCTCTTGCCTGCATGTCGCCGGCCGCCCAGGCCAGGTCGCCGACACGCTGGAAGCCGAACATCGAGTAGTAGACGAAGAACGGAATCATGATCCGGTTGTTCGTCGAGTAGCTCGTGGCCGCGGCGATCCACGAACTCATGCCGCCCGGCTCGTTGATGCCTTCCTGCAGCACCTGCCCGGCCTTGTCCTCGCGGTAGTACATCACCTGGTCCTTGTCGACCGGCGTGTAGTTCTGCCCCGCGGGGTTGTAGATGCCGATCTGGCGGAACAGGCCTTCCATGCCGAAGGTGCGCGCCTCGTCGACCAGGATCGGCACCGCGCGCGGGCCGATCTCCTTGTCGCGCAGCAGCTGTGTCAGGAAGCGGACGAACGCCTGCGTGGTCGAGATCTCGCGGCCTTCGGCGGTCGGGTCGAGCACGGCCTTGAAGGTGTCGAGCGCGGGCACGGTGAGCTTCTCGTCGGCCTTGGTACGGCGATGCGGCAGGTAGCCGCCGAGCGCCTTGCGGCGTTCGTGCAGGTACTTCATCTCCGGCGTGTCGTCGGCCGGCTTCAGGAACGGGATGTCGGCGAGCTTGTCGTCGGCGATCGGGATGTTGAAACGGTCGCGGAAGATCTTCACGTCTTCGTCGACCAGCTTCTTGGTCTGGTGCGCGGTGTTCTTGCCCTCGCCGCTCTTGCCCATGCCGAAGCCCTTGACGGTCTTCACCAGCAGCACGGTCGGCTGGCCGACGGTGTTCGCGGCCTTGTGGAAGGCCGCGTACACCTTCTGCGGGTCGTGGCCGCCGCGGTTCAGGCGCCAGATGTCGTCGTCGCTCATCTTCGCGACCATCTCGAGCAGCTTCGGGTGCTGACCGAAAAAGTGCTTGCGCACGAAGGCGCCGTCGTTGGCCTTCATCGCCTGGTAGTCGCCGTCGACCGTGTCCATCATCACCTTGCGCAGGATCTCTTCCTTGTCGCGCGCCAGCAGCGGGTCCCAGTAGCTGCCCCAGATCAGCTTGATGACGTTCCAGCCCGAACCGCGGAACTCGCCTTCGAGCTCCTGGATGATCTTGCCGTTGCCACGCACCGGGCCGTCGAGCCGCTGCAGATTGCAGTTGATGACGAAGATCAGGTTGTCGAGCTTCTCGCGCGCGGCCAGGCCGATCGCGCCGAGCGATTCGGGTTCGTCCATCTCGCCGTCACCGCAGAACACCCATACCTTGCGTTTCGAAGTGTCGGCGATGCCGCGCGCGTGCAGGTACTTGAGGAAGCGCGCCTGGTAGATCGCCATCAGCGGGCCCAGGCCCATCGAGACGGTCGGGAACTGCCAGAACTCGGGCATCAGCTTCGGGTGCGGGTAACTCGAGATGCCCTTGCCGTCGACCTCCTGGCGGAAGTTCAGCAACTGCTCTTCGGTCAAGCGGCCCTCCATGAAGGCGCGCGCGTAGACGCCGGGCGAGGAGTGGCCCTGGATGTACAAGAGGTCGCCGCCGTGACCCTCGCTCTCGGCGTGCCAGAAGTGGTTGAAGCCTGTGCCGAACATGGTCGCGAGCGACGCGAAGCTCGAGATGTGGCCACCGAGATCGCCGCCATCGGCGGGGTGCAATCGGTTCGCCTTCACGACCATCGCCATCGCGTTCCAGCGCATCATCGTGCGCAGGCGCTCCTCGATCTCGATGTTGCCGGGCGTGCGCTCTTCCTGGTCGGTCGGAATCGTGTTGACATACGCCGTGGTGGCCGAGAACGGCACGTCGATACCGGCCTGACGCGCGTGGTCGATCAGCGTTTCGAGCAGAAAGTGCGCACGCTCGCCACCTTCGGAACCGATGACGGCCGAAAGGGCGTCGAGCCATTCGCGGGTCTCCTGCGCATCCGCATCGTTGGCGGCGGCACCGAGGAATGATTCAGGCTGTGCTGACATGCTTGTCTCCGTGGGTGGATGCGCTGATGTGCGCATCGTTGCGTTTCCGGGCTGCGCGGGAGTCTCGCACAACTCCCTTGAATTTCCAAATGGCGCGAGTTGATTTCACATTATGAATTGCGTTTGACGGTCTTCCTGTCCGCGGGCAACGTTTCGAACGTGTGTCGCCGGGCCGGTCGGCGCCACCCTCGATAATCCGCCGATGCGACCCGCCATCGAGGCCGAAACCAAGCCCCGCCCAGCCCGAACCTGGCCCGAGAAACTCTTCGGCCGCTGGTGGCGGCGGCAGTCCGCGGCACGCCAGGATCGCTACGCGACGCTCGGCCCTCTGGTGTCCGTGCTTCTGTTCCTGGCGGCCATCATCTTGGCGTTCTGGTATCTGCGCAACGAGGAATTCGAGCGGGAGCAGGACGCCGTCAAGCGCGATACCGAGATCGCGCAGACCCAGATCCGCCTGCGCCTGATCGAGAACCAGGAACAGTTGGTGCGAATCGCGCGCGAGGTCTCGACCCGAGTGATCGACCACGACCAGTTCGTCTCACAGGCCGGCGCCTTCACACGCGAGCGGCCGGAGATCACGAACCTGGTGTGGATCAACGCGATGCGCGCGCCGCGCGGCAGCTATTCGGCCACCAGCTTTCCCGCAGAGGCGAACGGAACCCCGGACGACACGCCGGCGACGCTGCCGGTCGCGGGCAAGGACACGCCGAGCGAGGCCGCCTTCATCGCGGCCCGCACGCAGCGCCAGCCGGTCTATTCGAAGCCCTTCACCGACGCCTTCGGCAACGCGGTGTTCCAGGCGCAGGTGCCGCTGCTGGAGCGAAACGCGTTCGCCGGCGTGCTGATCGCCGAGTATTCGGTCGACGACCTGATGCGGCGCAACGTGCCGGTCGAGGTCTCGCGCCGGCACCCGATCGCGCTGGTCGACGGTGCGGAGCGCGTCTACGCCAGCACCATCACGCAAATGCCCGGCGCCAAGCCTGCCAAACCGGCGATCGTCTACGAGTTGCCGCTCGCGCCGGCGGCGAACGGGCTGCTGTTGCGCGCCCAGGGCTACCGCACCTCGATCGGGCTGATCAGCAACACGCTGTTCTGGATGGTCGCGGCGCTGTCGGTGCTCACGGTCTGGATGCTGCTCGGCACCTGGCGCCACATGCGCCGGCGGCTGCAGATGCAGAGCGCGCTGGTGAGCGAAACGAACTTCCGCCGCGCGATGGAAAACTCGATGCTGACCGGCATGCGCGCGATGGACATGGAAGGCCGCATCACCTACGTCAACCCCGCCTTCTGCGCGATGACCGGCTTCTTCGAATCCGAACTCGTCGGCAAGACGCCGCCGCTGCCGCATTGGCCGCGCGATCGGCTCGAAGAGAACGCGCGCCTGCTCCAGCAGGAGTTGCAGGGCCGCAGCCCGGCCGGCGGCATCGAGGTCAAGGTGATGCGCAAGGACGGCTCGCTGTTCGACTCGCGCATGTACGTCTCGCCGCTCATCGACCCGAAGGGCGTGCAGACCGGCTGGATGACCTCGATGACCAACATCACCGAAGCCAAGCGTATCCGCGACCAGCTCTCGGCCTCGCACGAACGCTTCACGACCGTGCTCGAAGGGCTGGACGCGGCCGTGTCGGTGCTGTCGGTGCAGCAAGGCGAGTTGCTGTTCGCGAACCGCTCGTACCGCCTGTGGTTCGGTGCCGAGTCGCAAGGCCATGCGCTGCTCGCCGGCGCCGAGGCCGGCACGCCCTTTCTCGCCCCAGAAATGGACGATTCGGTCGACAACCTCGGCGGCCTGCCGACGCAGGAGTTGACCGAAGCCGGCTCCGACTCGCGCGAGGTCTTCATCGAGCCGCTCGCCAAGTGGTTCGAGGTGCGTGCGCGCTACCTGCAGTGGACCGACGGGCGCCTCGCGCAGATGCTGATCGCGACCGACATCACCGCGCGGCGCAGCGCCGAGGCGCTGGCGCAGAACCAGGCCGAGAAGGCGCAGGTCACGAGCCGGCTGGTGACGATGGGCGAGATGGCCTCGTCGGTCGCGCACGAGTTGAACCAGCCGCTGACCGCGATCACCAACTACTGCAACGGCATCATCACCCGCGTCAACAACAACGCGATCGCGAAAGAAGACCTGATCACCGCGCTCGAGAAGACCTCGAAGCAGGCGCAGCGCGCCGGCCAGATCATCCACCGCATCCGCTCGTTCGTGAAGCGCAGCGAGCCGCAGCGCCAGCCTTCGCAGGCCAGCAGCATCGTCGAGGACGCGGTCGAGCTCGCCGGCATCGAGCTGCGCCGGCGCAACGTGGCGATCCACACCTATGTGGCGCAGCGGCTGCCGGTGCTGATGGTCGACCCGATCCTGATCGAGCAGGTGGTGCTGAACCTGCTGAAGAATGCGGCCGAGGCGATCGACAACGCCAAGCTGCCGACCTCGCGCCGCAACATCGAGCTGCGCGTCGTGCCGCGCCACACGCCCGACGAAGGCGAGGTGATCGAGTTCAGCGTCACCGACATGGGACCGGGGCTGCAACCGGAGGTGATCTCGCGTCTGTACGAAGCCTTCTTCTCGACCAAGGTCGAGGGCCTGGGCATCGGCCTGAGCCTGTGCCGATCGATCATCGAGAGCCACCGCGGCCGGATCAAGGCCCAGAACCTCTACAATGGCGAGGCCGCAGTAGGCTGCCGTTTCTCGTTCACGCTGCCGGTCCAAAGCCCGTCTGCCGGGCCCTTTTCAATCTCCAAGGCGACAGTCACTTCATGAGCTTGATTCCCAAGAAGGGCACCGTGTATGTCGTCGACGACGACGAGGCGGTACGCGACTCGCTGCAGTGGCTGCTCGAAGGCAAGGACTACCGCGTCAAGTGCTTCGATTCGGCCGAGTCTTTCCTCTCGCGATTCGACCCCCGCGAAGTGGCCTGCCTGATCGCCGACATCCGCATGGACGGCATGAGCGGCCTCGAACTGCAAGACCGGCTGCTCGAGAGGCGCTCGCCGCTGCCCGTCACCTTCATCACCGGCCACGGGGATGTGCCGATGGCGGTGACGACGATGAAGAAGGGCGCCGAAGACTTCATCGAGAAGCCCTTCAAGGAAGACGAACTCGTCGCCCTGGTCGAGAAGATGCTCGACCGCGCCCGCGTCGATTTCTCGAAGCACCAGGAAGCGGCCAGCCGCGATGCGCTGCTCTCGCGCCTGACCACGCGCGAAGCGCAGGTGCTCGAGCGCATCGTCGCCGGCCGGCTCAACAAGCAGATCGCCGACGACCTCGGCATCAGCATCAAGACCGTCGAGGCGCACCGCGCCAACATCATGGAAAAGCTCAACGCCAACACCGTGGCCGATCTGCTGAAGATCGCACTCGGGGCGCAAGCCAAGGCTTGAACTCGCTGCATCACCGGAAAGGCCGCTTCACCAGCGGCCTTTTTCATTCGAGGAGCCGGCAATGGCCGCACAACTGATCGACGGCAACGCCCTCGCCAAATCCATCCGCGCCGAAATCGGTGAACGCGCCGCCGACCTCACCGCCCGCGGCCACACGCCCGGCCTCGCGGTGATCCTGGTCGGCGACGATCCGGCCTCGCAGGTCTACGTCAAGCACAAGGTCAACGACTGTGCCGGAGCCGGCATTCGCTCGGTGCTCGAGACGTATCCGGCCGACTTTGCGCAAGCCGATCTGCTCGCCCGCATCCACGCCCTCAACGCCGACCCGACGATCCACGGCATCCTGGTGCAGATGCCGTTGCCGAAGCACATCGATCCGCACCGCGTGATCGAAGCGATCTCGGTCGCGAAAGATGTCGACGGCTTCTCCACGCTCAGCGCCGGTGAACTGATGACCGGCCTGCCCGGCTTTCGGCCCTGCACGCCCTACGGCTGCATGAAGCTGATCGACACGACCGGCATCGACCTGCGCGGCAAGCACGCGGTCGTGATCGGCCGCAGCAACACGGTGGGCAAGCCGATGGCGCTGCTGCTCTTGCAGGCCAACGCGACCGTCTCCATCTGTCACAGCGGCACGAAAGACATCGGCGCACTGACCCGAGATGCCGACGTGGTCGTGGCAGCCGTCGGCAAGCGCAACGTGCTGACCGCCGAGATGGTCAAACCCGGCGCGGTCGTGATCGACGTCGGCATGAACCGCAACGACATCGGCAAGCTCTGCGGCGATGTCGACTTCGCCGGCGTCTCGCAGGTGGCGGGCTGGATCACGCCGGTGCCCGGCGGCGTCGGGCCGATGACGCGGGCGATGCTGCTCGTGAACACGCTGGAATCCGCCGAACGAACCACCTTGCGCTGAACCCGCGCAGACACGAAGAGAGCACTTTCGATGGACACGACGAACCCCCTGCTCGACACCACCGGCCTGCCGCGCTTCGACGCGATCCGCCCCGAGCACATCACGCCGGCGATCGAGACGCTGCTCGCCGAAGCCGACGCTGCACTGGCGCTCGCCACCAGCGACGCCGTGCCGGCCGACTACGACGCGCTCTCCGCCGTGCTCGACACCGCGACCGAGCGCCTGGGCTGCGCGTGGGGCGCCGTCGGCCACCTGAACGCGGTCGCCGACACGCCGGCCCTGCGCAGCGCCTACACCGACAACATGCCCAAGGTCGTCGACTTCTACACCCGTCTCGGCGCCGACGACCGCCTGTTCGCGAAGTACAAGGCGGTGCTCGCCGACCCGGGCTCGTCGCACCTGCCGGCGCCGCGCCTGCGCGCGCTGACGAACGCGCTGCGCGACTTCAAGCTCTCCGGGGCCGAACTCGAAGGCGCGGCGAAAACGCGCTATGCCGAATTGCAGGACCAGCAGGCCGAGGTCGGACAGAAGTTCTCCGAGCACGTGCTCGACGCGACCGATGGCTACGCCTACTGGGCGAGCCTGGAAGAGCTCGCCGGCGTGCCGGCCGACGTGATCCAGGCCGCGCGCAATGCCGCCGAAGCCGACGGCAAGGAAGGCCACAAGCTGACACTGCAATTCCCGCGCTACTACCCGGTCATGCAGTACGCGAACGACCGCGCGCTGCGCGAGCGGCTGTACCGTGCGAACGTCACGCGGGCGAGCGAGTTCGGCCCCGCGGCGCTCGACAACGGCCCGCTGATCCGCGAACTGCTCGCATTGCGCCAGGAAGAAGCCACGCTGATCGGTTACGGCAGCCCCGCCGAGCTCTCGCTGGTGCCGAAGATGGCGAGTTCGCCGGCGCAGGTGATCGGCTTCCTCGCAGACCTGGGGCACCGCGCGCGCGCCGGTGCCTTGCGCGATCTGGCCGAACTGCGAGAGTTCGCGCGCAGCGAACTCGGGCTGCCCGACTTGCAGGCCTGGGATTTGCCCTTCGCGAGCCAGAAGCTCAAGGAGCAGCGGTACGCCTACAGCGAGCAGGAGGTGAAGCAGTACTTCACCGAACCCAAGGTGCTCGAAGGCCTGTTCCACATCATCGAGACGGTGTTCGAGGTCCGCATCCGACCCGACACGGCGCCGGTGTGGCACCCGAGCGTGCGCTTCTTCCGCATCGAGCGCGATGACCCGATCTCGATCGACGCGGCGCCGAAGCTCGTCGGCCAGTTCTACCTCGACCTGTACGCGCGCGCCGGCAAGCGCCCCGGCGCCTGGATGGACGACGTGCGTGGTCGCTGGCTGCGCCCCGAGGGCCGGTTGCAGACGCCGGTCGCGCACCTCGTCTGCAACTTCGCGCCACCGGTCGTGGTCGATGGACGAGAGCGCCCCGCGCTGCTGACGCACGACGACGTGACCACCCTGTTCCACGAGTTCGGTCACGGTCTGCAGCACATGCTGACGCAGATCGACGACATCGGCGTCTCGGGCATCTCGGGCGTCGAGTGGGATGCGGTCGAGCTGCCCAGCCAGTTCATGGAAAACTTCTGCTGGGAGTGGGACGTGGTCAAGCGGCTCACCGCCCACATCGACACCGGCGCGCCACTGCCGCGCGCGCTGTTCGACCGGATGCTCGCCGCGAAGAACTTCCACAGCGGCCTGGACACGTTGCGCCAGGTCGAGCTCGCGCTGGTCGACATGCGGCTGCACAACGAACCCGCTGCGACCGAGCGCGTTGCCGAGATCGTCGCCGAGGTGCGGGCCGACGTGTCGGTGCTGGCGCCGCCCGACTTCGCCCGCTCGCTGAACACGTTCACCCACATCTTCGACGGCGGCTACGCGGCCGGCTACTACAGCTACAAGTGGGCCGAGGTGCTCTCGGCCGACGCCTGGAGCGCGTTCGAGGAAACGGCCGACGGTGCGGCCGGCGTGCTCAATGTGGAGACCGGCCGGCGCTATCGGCAGGCCGTGCTGGAGAGCGGCGGCAGCCGCAGCACGATGGAGAGTTTCAAGGTCTTCCGCGGCCGCGAACCGAAGATCGACGCGCTGCTTCGGCACCAGGGCCTCGCGTGAGAGCCTGAGAGCCTGAGAGCGTGAGAGGCGACGGTCGTCCGACGGATGGGGCCGTTGCGCCACCGGGCAGTTCGCCGGATTGAATGCCTCTGCCGCGTACGTTAGATTCGCCCATTCGTCGCTGAACCCGGAGCCCTCATGAAAGCTGACTGCGTCATCCACCGCGCCCACGCGCGCGGCGTAGGAAAGCTGTTCTGGATGCCCGTGGTCGTGCTGCTGGTGGCGATGCCGGTGCAGGCGCAGTACAAGGTGATCGGTGCCGACGGCAAGGTCACCTACACCGACCGCCCACCGGCGGCCAGCGCGGCAAAGATCACTTCGCTGCGCAGCCGCGGCGCCGAGGGCGCACCCACCGATCCGGCGCTGCCGCTCGAACTGCGCCAGTCTGTGTCCAGGTATCCCGTCACGCTCTATACCGTCACCGGCGTGTGCGATCCGTGCCAGTCCGCGCGCCAGCTGCTGCGCCAGCGCGGCATTCCCTACGCCGAAAAACAGGTGTTCGGCCCGGAAGACAGCGATGCGCTGGAGCGCCTGTCGGGCGGCCGCGACGCGCCGACACTGGCGATCGGCTCGCAGATGATGCGCGGCTTCGCACCCGAAGTCTGGGCCTCTTACCTCGACGCGGCCGGCTACCCGCGCGAGTCGCGCTTGCCCGTCAGCTACCAGTACGCCGCGGCGACACCCATCGTCGAGAAGCGCGAGGCCGCACCACGGCCGGCCGCGGCCGCATCGCGCCCGGAAGCACCGGCGGTGCCGCCGCCACCCAGCCCGAGCGGCATCAAGTTCTAGTCAGGCGAGGGCCTCGAGCGGCATCGGCACCGTCGCCAACGACGGCGGACACGGCAGCATCGGTTTTGCCTTCCACCTCGCCAGCCAGTCGACGACTTCGCCCGCCGGCATCGGCCGAGCGACCAGGAACCCCTGCAGGATCGCGCAGCCGTGATGGGCCAGCAGGCCAGCCTGCGCGGGCTCCTCCACGCCTTCGGCAACCGTCGTCATCTTCAGCGAGCGCGCCAGGTCCAGGATCATCTTGACGATGGCGCGCGCATCGGGGCGCTGCAACAGCTCGCGCACGAAGCTGCGATCGATCTTCAGCGTGTCGAACGGAAAGCGGCGCAGGTAGGCCAGCGACGAGTAGCCGGTGCCGAAGTCGTCGAGTGCGATGCGCATGCCGGCGTCGCGCAGCCCGTGCAACTGGTCCAGCGTGGCCTTGGCATCGTGCAGGAAGATCGACTCTGTGATCTCCAGCTCCAGCCGTGACGCCGGCAACTCCGCGGCCTGCAGGGCGCCCAGCACCACGCTGCGCAAGTCCTGCGACATCGCCTGCACCGGCGAGACGTTGACCGACACCGTCAGCGCATCCGGCCAGTTCGCGGCATTGCGGCACGCCTCGCCCAAGACCCACGCGCCGATGTCGCCGATGAGGCCCGCCTCCTCGGCGACCGCGATGAATTCGGCCGGCGACACGGCTCCCAGGGTCGGGTGCTGCCAGCGCAGCAGCGCCTCGAAACCGGTGACCTGCCAGGTTCGCAAGTCGACCTGCGGCTGGAACGCCAGCGACAGCTCGCCGCGCGGCAAGGCTTCGCTCAGCGCCTGTTCTATGAGCAGGCGGCGTCGCGTCGACTCGCCCATCTCCGGCGTGAAGAAGCGGTACTCGCCGCGGCCCGCCAGCTTGACGGCATAGAGCGCCACGTCGGCATGGCTGAGCAGCGCGTCGATGTCGTGCCCGCCCTCGGGCGCCAAAACGATGCCGATGCTGGCGCGGGTCACGACGCGCGCACCCTGCACCTCGCAGGGCGCGGCCAGGCCGTCAAGCAGGCGTGCCGCCGTCAGCTTCACGTCGGCGACCGAAGTCACCGGGTACAGGAGCACCGCGAACTCGTCGCCGCCGAGACGGGCCACGGTATCGCTGTGCCGCGTGTTGGCACGCAGACGCCGGGCCACTTCCTGCAGCAGCGCGTCGCCGGCGCCGTGGCCCAGCGTGTCGTTGACGTTCTTGAAGTGGTCCAGATCGATGCAGAGCAATGCGAACGCGGAGTCCGGCCCGTCGTGCGGCAGGGCCAGCAACTCGGCCATGCGAGCGCGAAGCTGATGGCGGTTGGCCACACCGGTCAATGCGTCGAAATGGGCCAACCAGCTGAGCTGGCGGTTCGCATGGTGCGCCGCCGTCACGTCCGCCGAGACGCCGCGCCAGCCGATGCGCCGCCCTTCGCCGTCCAGCAGCGGCTTGGCACTCACCTGCCACCAGCGCGCATGGCCGTCGCGGCTCGTCGACAGCGGGACGTCGCGGAACGCCTGGGCGCGCGCGATCTGCGCCTTGAGGGCCTTGAACTGCGCCAGCGCCTCGGCGTCGTCCGGCACGATCTGCCGCAGCCAATGCGTGGCGCGCTTCGTCTGCAACTCCGCGGCCGGCATGCCGAAGAGGTTCTCGATGCGTGGCGAGACGTGGCACAACCGGCCGGCGGCGTCGATTTCCCAGAGCACGTCGCTCGCGTTCTCTTCGAAATCGCGCAGCAGCAGGCCGATGACCTCGTTCTGGCGCTCGGCTTCGGCCTCCGACATCAAGCGTGCCCCGAACAGGCGCGCTGTGGCCCAGACGCTGGCGATCACGATCAGGCTGTAGACCGTCAACAGCCCGGTCAACGGGATGGCCAGCGGGAAGTCGGCGCGAACGAGCGCCAGCCCGGTGCTGCTCCCGAGCACCACGACCCAGGCGGTCCCGGCCAGCGGCGTGGTGGCCAGCGCGAAGCCGCCGGCGCAGATCATGCCGGTGGAGATGACCGCGAGCACGAGCTGATGCGGGCCATCCGCACCGGCGAAAAGAACCAGCGGCACCACCGCCCACAGCGCCGCCAGGAGGGTCGCGTTCAGGGTGGCGCGCTGCAGCGCCCGCAGCGACGCGCGCTGCCAGGCTTCGGCGCTGCGGCGCCATCGGCGCCAGGCCCGCATCCCGCGCCACACCGCCCACGCCACGGCCGAACCCCATACCGCCAGAAAGAGATGGGGCCCGGTCGCCCAGAACGCCCAGCCAACCAGCAGCACGTTGAGCGCGTTCGCCAGCATCGTGAGCGGCGCCAACCCCAGCACCGCCTGCAACTGGCGGGCTCGAAACGTCGCGGCCACGGCGCCCTCTGCCTGGTAAGGCTCGAGCGCGCGCATCAGCCGCCACCGCCAATCGGGGCGGGCCGGAGCTCTTGTGTGAGGTTGCACGGATCTGTCTCCTCGGGCCTTCGGTGTGGCTGACGCCTACACCACGCTATCGGCCGAGTCCGCTCCGACTTGAACCTTCGCGCGGTCGGCGGAGCGCCTGACGCCCCCAAAACACCGGCCGCCTCAAGCGCGAGCCGTCAACCCGACACGACGCGCCTGCACGCTGCCGGCCGCGACCAGCGCGCCCATCACCCAGAACAGCGACGCCACGCCCAGCGCCGCGCCGGCCACCCCGAACGCCAGCGGCATCACCGCGCTCGAGAAGTTGATCGTCATCGAGCGCAACGCGATCGCCTCGCCGTGGCGGTCGTGCGGCGTGAGCTGGTGCAGGGTCGACATGATCATCGGCTGCACCGCACCGAGAGCCAAGCCGAGCACGACAGCGCAGGCGCACATCGTCCAGGGCGTTCGCACGAACGGGTAGACCGCGAACACCGCGGCGGTGAGGAGCATCGCGCCGACCAGCACCCGCGATTCGCGCAGCCGATGCGCGAGCGTCGGGATCGCGAGCCGCACGAGCGCCACGGCGGCGGCGAACACGCCGAGCACCAGGCCGATCGCCGAGGCGCTGAAACCCCGCTCGTGGCCGAGGATCGGGATCACGAAGGAGTGCACGTCCCAGCTCGACGACACCAGCCAGTTGACCAGCAGCAATCGGCGCAGGCCCGGCGTGCGCAGCAGATCCCACGAACTTTGCGCACCGGCTCGCGGCGCGCGAGGTGGCGGCGTCTCGATCGGCACGCGTCGCGCCGACCACAGCCCGAAAACCGGCAGCAGCATCAACGCACCGAACGCGACGCGAAAGCCCGCCACGTCGATCAACGCACCTGCGAGCACCGGCCCCGCGACGTTCGACAACGCCGGCGCGAGGCCGAGCCAGCTGAACACGCGCTTCAGCTCGGTCGCATCGCGCGCACTGCGCCCGGCGGTGCGCTGGATCGCGATCAGGCCGTAGTTCGCGCCCGCGCCGGCAAGGATCGCAGCCAGGCACAAGGCGGTGAAGTCGAAAGGTGCGGCGAAAAAGGTCGCGAGCACCGCGAACGCGCCGCCGAGCGTGGTGAGGCCGACGGCGACATACAGCGGACGGTGGTAGCCGTGCCGATCGGCGAGCCGCCCGGCCTGCAATGCGAGCACGATCGGCGCCGCCGCGAACAGCCCCATCAGCACGCCGACCGCCCACTCGCTGTGGCTGGCCCGCAAGACCCAAAGCGGCGCGGCCATCCGGACGCCGGCCATCGTCGAGTGCAGGCAGATCTGGCCGATGATCAGCGCGACCAGCACGTTCGCGAGCGGCAGCGCGTGGCGGCGTGCGGGTGCCGCTGCCTGGAAAGGATCAGGCACTGTCGTCGTCCGCGATGTCGAACTCGGCACCCGGGAGGAGCAACTGCGAGCGGTCGTCGGAGAGTGCCTCGACCGACTTCAACTTGCGCGTCATGACGTTGGTGCGCGTCTGCGCTTCGTCGATCGTGTTGGCGGCTTCGTCGAGCTTCTTCTTCGTCTTCGCGAGCACGAGGCCGAACTTGCTGAACTCGGTCTTGACCGCGCCCAGCACCTCCCACACTTCGGCGCTGCGCTTCTCCAGGGCCAGCGTGCGAAAACCCATCTGCAAGCTGTTCAAGGTGGCGAGCAAGGTGGTGGGCCCGGCCAGCATGATCTTGTGCTCGCGCTGCAGTGCCTCGACCAGGCCGGGCCGGCGCAGCGCCTCGGCGTACAGGCCTTCTGTCGGCACGAACAGGATGCCGAAATCGGCGGTGTGCGGCGCGGCGATGTACTTGTCGCGAATCGTGCGAGCCTCGGCACGCAGCCGCATCTCGATCGCCTTGGCGGCGATCTCGGCGGCGATCGGGTCGGCGCGCTCTTGCGCGTCGAGCAGGCGTTCGTAGTCTTCACGCGGGAACTTCGCATCGATCGGCAGCCACAGCGGCGCGCCGTCGTCGCGCCGGCCCGGCAGGCGCAGCGCGAAGTCGACACGCTGGTTGCTGCCCGGAATGGTCTCGACGTTGCGCCCGAACTGATCCGCCGTGAACACCTCTTCGAGCAGGGCCGCGAGCTGCACCTCGCCGAAGTTGCCGCGCGTCTTGACGTTGTTCAGCACGCGGCTGAGCGAGCCCACGTCCTTCGCGAGGTTCTGCATTTCGCCGAGGCCGCGGTGCACCTGGTCGAGCCGGTCGGCGACCTGCTTGAAGCTCTCGCCCAGGCGCTGCTCCAGCGTCGCGTGCAGCTTCTCGTCGACGGTCTGGCGGACCTGTTCGAGCTTTTTTTCGTTGTCCTGCTGGATCGCGGTCAGCTTCTGCTCGACCGTCGTGCGCACCTCGGCCATGCGCTGATCGTTCGATTGCGACAGCGCGCGCAACTGGTCGATCAGCGTCTCGGAAAAGCGCTGCAGCGACTGCGCCTGCTGCTCGCCCGAGCGGCCCAGCGTGTCGGCCTGGTGCTGCTGCGTGGAGGCGAGCTGGGTGCGAAAACTGTCGATCTGCTCGTTCTGCGTGCGGGCCACGTCGCCCTGTTGCGCCAACAGCGTCTGCTGGAAGGTCGCGAGGGTCTGCGCAAGTTCGCCGCGGGTGTTGGCGGCACTGCGCGCGACCTCGTCGCGCAGGCTGCGTTCGAGTTGCTGCACATCGTTGCGCACGGCGGCCTGCAGCTCGTCGCGCAGCGCCTTGAGCGGTGCCTCGTCGGGTCGGCGCAGGGCGATCCAGAGGGTGAGCAGGACGAGGAGAACGAGGAGCGCCAGCAGCGCGAGCGGGATCCAGTCGAAGGGCATTGATGGATTGTCGCCTGTGCGTTCGGCGACGACCCGGCAACCCGGAAAGATCAAGAGAGTTTTCGCAACGAACGCAAAGGAAGCACAGAGGAAGCAAAGAAGAAAGAGTCACTCTCGATTCTTGGCGTCCTTTGCGTCCTCCGCGTTCCTTGCGATCAAAAAGGAGCGTCCCGCACCTCAGCCCCCCGCACCGCGCACCAAACGCCGTTCGACCAGATCGAATGCGCCCTGCACCAGCAGCGCCAGCACGGCCGCTGGCAAGGCTCCGGCCAGCATCGCGCCGGTGTCGTTGACCGCCAGGCCGGCGACGATGCGTTCGCCGAAGCCGCCGGCGCCGATGAACGCGGCCATCGTCGCGGTGCCGACATTGATCACCGCCGCGGTCTTCACGCCTGCCATCAGCGTCGGCAGCGCGAGCGGCAGCTGCACCTCGCGCAGGCTCTGCGCGCGTGTCAACCCGAGCGAGAGCGCCGCCTGCGCCAGACCCGGCGGCACGCCCTGCAGCCCCGCGTGAGTGTTGCGCACGATCGGCAAGAGTGCGTAGAGAAACAGCGCGATCAGCGCCGGCACCAGGCCGATGCTGCCGAGCAGCGCGATCAGGAAGGCGAGCAGCGCGAGCGACGGCACCGTCTGCAGCACCGCGACCACGCCGAGCACCCAGCCAGCACTGCGCCGCCAGCGCCATGCCGCCACGCCGAGCGGCACGCCGACGGCGATCGCGATCGCGAGCGAGCCGAACACGAGCAGCAGGTGCTGGCCGGCGAGGCGCGCGAAATCGGGCGCGAACAGGCGTTGCACCAGGCTCTGCGGCGCGCGGCCTTTCACTGCAGCGCCGCCTTCGACGAACTGCTTCGCGACGGCCGCGAAGCTCTGCCCATCGAGCTCGACCTGCGCGTTCATCGCGATCATCGTGGCGGCGTCGATGCGGCCCGCCAGCCTGGCGAGGGGTCGAACGTCGACCGCGCTGCGCATCAGCAGCACGGCGTCGTACTTGGGGAAGAAGCCGAGATCGTCCTGCAGCACGCGCAGTGCATAGCGGCCCACTTTGGCGTCGGTCGAGTAGATGTCGATCACGTCGACGGTGCCCTGGCGGATCGCGTCGTAGGCCAGGCCGTGGTCGAGACCGTTGCCCGGGGTCTGCGGAAGTTTGTAGGCCGCCTTGAGCGCCGGCCAACCGTCGCCGCGCTCGAGAAATTCGTGCGAGAGCCCGAGCCGCAAGCCTTGTGCTTTCGGCCCGAGCAGGTCGGAGATGCGTGTGATGCCGAGTGCCGATGCGCGCGCCTCGGTCATGGCGAGCGCGTACGTGTCGTTGAAGCCGAGCGGCACGGCGGCCTTGAGCCCGCGCGGCGCGAGCCACTCGTTCAGCTCGGCCAGCGAAGGGTTGCCCTGGCGCTTCAGCAGCTCGCGAACGATCGTGCCGGTGTACTCGGGATAGACATCGACCGCCCCGCTGGCCAGCGCCTGCTCCAGGATGCCTGTGTTACCCAGGCCCTGGCGGTGTTCGGCCGCGATGCCCTGTGCCTGCAGCGTTTCGCGCACGATCTCGCCGAGGATGTACGACTCTGTGAAGCGCTTCGAACCCACGACCACCGGCGCAGCGGCCACCGCGCCGCTGCAAAGTACCCCGAGACAGAGGGCGAGGAGTGACCCGCGAGCGCGGATCACAGGCATTGGCGCTGCAGCAGGGGTCATTCGGCGATTCTGGCAGCACGCGTTACCACACGCGAGCGAGCGCTTGACGTAGGACGTGTCCGACGTTGCTTCGGGCCGGAACGGATGCGAATGACGCGCCTTTTAGGGAACAATCGGTACGCGGATGAAAGCAGGTGTTTTCGACCGCGTCGCTTTGATTCTGGTTTGGAGATCGAGGCCTCGTCAGTGTCGACTTCCATACCCCGACTCGCGAACCCGGACATGTCCGCCCCCCTCAAAGCCTTTCTCGTCGAAGACAGCCCGGTGATCCGGGAAAACCTGATCGCGGCGCTGGAAGAGCTCGCGCCGGTCAAGGTGGTCGGCAGTGCGGAAGACGAGCCCACGGCAGTGAGCTGGCTCGCAGGCGCGGAACAACGCTGCGACCTCGTCATCATCGACATCTTCCTGAAGCGCGGTTCGGGGCTCGGCGTGCTGCGGGCAGCGGCCGAGTTGCGCAAGCCGATGAACCTGATCGTGCTGAGCAACTACGCCACGCCCGACATGCGTCGCAAGTGCCTCGAACTCGGCGCCAGCCGCGTGTTCGACAAGTCGAACGAGATCGATGCGCTGATCCTGTACTGCGCTCGCCTCGCCGATGGCGAAACCGGCCACGGCGAACTCGCACCCTGACGTGCGCGCCGCGGCCGGCCTACTGGATCAGCCCGTTCTTCAGCGCGTAGTAGGTCAGGTCGCTGTTCGACGAGAGGTTCATCTTTTCCATCACGCGGGTGCGGTAGGTGCTCACCGTCTTGACGCTCAGCGACATGCTGTCGGCCATGTGGCCGATCGTCTCGCCCTTGGCGAGACGCAGGAACACCTGAAACTCGCGCTCCGACAACTGCTCGTGCGAGGGCTTGTCGCCCGCCCCGCCGAGGCCGTCGGCCAGCAGTTCGGCGACGCCGGCAGTGATGTACTTGCGACCTCGGTACACCGTGCGGATCGCCTTGACGATCTCTTCGGGGTCGCACTCCTTGTTGAGATAGCCGCTCGCGCCCTGGCGCAGCAGCGTGGTCGCGTAATGCTCTTCGGGAAAACCCGAAAGAATCAGCACCGGCAGATCGGGGGCGCGCGCCTTGATGGCGGCGAGCGCGTCGACACCGCTCTGGTCGGGCATCGACAGGTCCATCACGATCACGTCGACCTGGCCCTTGCGCACGATGTCGATGGCCTCCTTGCCGCTCGACGCCTCGGCCACGACCGTGAGGTCGACCTGCTCGGAGAAGAATTGGCGCAACCCGGCTCGCACGATCGCGTGATCGTCGATGATGGCAATTCGAATCATGGTGGTGGGTTGGCGAAAGTGACGAATACCGAGATTTTAAGGGGGGCGGCATGCAGACGCCATTGAAGTTGCTTCCGCTGCTGCGCGGCAGCCCGTTTGCCTTCCCGCTGGCGGCCCTGGTGGCGCTGGCGATGTTCCTGATCAGCGAGAGCTCGTACCAGCAGGCGAGCGCGACCTTCGACTCGCTCGGCCAGCAGGGGACGGCGCGCAGCAACATCCAGATACTGTGGCGCAGCCTGACCGATGCCGAAACCGGCCAGCGCGGATACCTGCTCACCGACCGCGCGGAGTACCTGAAACCGTACGTCGATGCACAACACCGTGTTGCCGAGACGCTCGCGTGGCTGAACGATTACTACCGTTCGGACATCGGCACCGAGTCGCTGATGCAACAGGTCACCGCCGCTTCGCAGAAGAAGCTGTCGGAGCTCGCGCTGACGATCAAGCTGCACGATGAAGCCAAGGACGAATCCTGGCGTTCCCTGCTGCTGAGCAACATCGGCCAGGAGCAGATGGATGCGGTGCGCAGCCTGAGCCAGCGATTGCTGGACCGGCAAAGCGCCGAGGTCGCCGTCGCTCGCGAGAGCCTGGCGCAGACGCTGCTGCTGAACCGCATCGGCGTCACCGCGATGACCGCGCTGAGCCTGCTCGCGCTCTACATGTACCTGCGCCAGACGACCGCGCTGGTACGCCAGCGCGAGGAGCAGGCGAACCAGCTCCAGGCCGAACGCGACCAGTTCGAGAGCGAGGTGCTGCTGCGAACCCAGCAGCTGACCGAACTCGCACGCCATTTGCAAAGCGTGCGCGAAGACGAGCGTCATCGCCTCGCGCGCGAGTTGCACGACGAGCTCGGCGCGCTGCTCACTGCGGCCAAGCTCGACGTGGCCCGGCTCAAGTCGCGCCTGGGAGCGGTCACGCCGGAGGTCGCGGAGCGGCTGCAGCACCTGAGCGACGGGTTGAACAGCGGCATCGCGCTGAAGCGCCGCATCATCGAAGACCTGCGCCCTTCGTCGCTGAGCAACCTCGGCCTGGTTGCCGCACTCGACATCCTGGTGCGCGAATGGGGCCAGCGGGCCGAGATCAAGGTCGATGCCGAGTTCGAACCGGTGAAGCTGCGCCCGGCGGGCGAACTCACCGTCTACCGCCTCGTTCAGGAGGCGCTCACCAACATCACCAAGTACGCGAAGGCGACCCAGGTCCAGGTGCGCCTGTCGTCGGCAGACGGCACGGTGAGCGTCTCGGTGCGCGACAACGGCGTCGGCTTCGACACCGCCGAGCCGCGCAGCAGCGCGCATGGCCTGCTGGGCATGCGCTATCGGCTCGAGACCGAGGGCGGTCAGCTGTCGATGCGCTCGGCGCCCGGCAAGGGCACGCTGATCCAGGCCGATCTGCCCGAGAGCAGCGAAGAGCCTGCCTCCACGCGGCCCGGCGCGCTGGTCTGAGGCTGGTGGGCGCCGTCCTACAGCGCCTCAGACCCTCCCCCGACAACGCCGCGGCGGCGCGCCCTATCGTGCCATTCAGGGACCAGGGTCACACTTCGTTCATCGCATCAATCCCGATGCGACACAGTGAAAAAACATCGAAAAAAGCGAGGCGCGACGCGCCTGCTGAACCAGGAGCATTGCCATGCTGCATTACGCCGTTGTCTTCTTTGTGATTGCGCTGATCGCCGCATTGTTCGGCTTCGGCGGTATCGCGGCCGGCGCAGCCGGCATTGCCAAGATGCTGTTCATCCTGTTCGCGATTCTCGCCATCGCCAGCTTCCTGTTCGGCCTCATCAAGCGATGAAGAGCCGGACCGGCGATCCCGGTCCGAACCGCTGAACCCGTCTGCCACTCACCTGAAGGAAATAGCATGAACACGACCGTCACCCCCAAGTCCCTCGCACAAGATGCCTCGAACTTGGCAGACCATGCCGCCGACTCTGCCAGCGGCGCGATCCGCTCGACGCAGAACGTCGCCAACGCGGCGTTCGATCGCCTGAGCGACAAGGTCGACACGGCGCGTGATCAGGCCGCCCCGCTGCTGTCGCGTCTGTCCACGCAGGCAGAAGCCGCCGCGCGCAGCGCCGCCGACACGGTCAAGGAAACCTCGGCCCAACTCCGCGAGAAGGCACTGCAGGCACAAGACACCACCGTCGGCTACATCAAGGACGAGCCGGTCAAGGCGATGTTGATCGCCGCGGCCACTGGCGCAGCGTTGATGGCGCTGGTCAGCTTGGCGAGCCGCGCCTCACGCCGCGATTGATTCGCACTTCCGCACGAGCGACCGACCACACATCCGATCCAACGACGCCATGATCCACCCGCTCCTGCGACTGGTCGCGACGCAACCTCAGCTGCTGGCCGACCACGCGGAAGCGTATGCGGGCCTCGTGGGTGAAGAGATCGGCCGCAGCGTCAGCGGCATCAAGCAGCGCGTGCTGCTGGTTTCGGTGGCACTCGGGCTGATCGCGGTCGCGGCGGTGCTAGCGGGCGTGGCGCTGATGCTGTGGGCGGTGATTCCCACTGCAGGCATGCAGGCGCCCTGGGCGTTGATAGCGGCGCCCGGCGTTCCGGCATTGATCGGGCTGATCTGCCTGATGGTGGGTCGCAGCCCGCCGCCGCAGACGTTTTCCGAACTCAAGCAGCAAGTCGCGGCAGACCTGCTGATGCTGCGCGAAGTGAGCGCGGCATGAGCGAGGCCCTTGATCGCATCGAGGCCTCCAGGGCGCGTTTGCGCCTGGCGATGACGCCGCCTCCGCCCAATCCGGCCGACGACCGTGCGAGCCGATCCACCTCGTGGCTGGACAAGCTGGGCGCGGTCCCTTTGGTTCACGCGGTGGTCGACTCCGTCAGCGCGTGGTGGTCGCACCATCCGCTGCGCCCTGTGACTCAGGTGGCGGGCGAGGCATCGAACGCGATGGTGAAACCGATCGCTCAACGCAATCCGCTGGCACTCGTGGCGGTGGCCGCCGCGGTGGGCGCGAGCCTGGCGTGGAGCCGGCCGTGGCGCTGGATCTTTCGTTCCGCGCTGTTCGCGGGCCTGGTGCCGCAACTGGCTTCGCGTGTGGTCTCCAACCTGCCGATCGAATCGTGGATGACGATGGTCGGCTCGGCATTGTCCCGTTCACGTTCTGCATCCGACGCACCGACTGCATAGATCACCTCCAACGACTCCTTCGCCCGCCCCCGGCTCACGCCGAGGGCACGTGGCCGGTTCTCCCACCGTGGAGTCTTGAAAGCGCGCTTCGGCGCGCTTCTTTTTTTCCTTTTCTCGGCGTCGCACGCACGGCCCGCCGGTGTGCTCGGAAGGCGCGCGAAAACAGGTTGGTCAGGCGCTAGGAATCCTCCTACGCCCCTCGACGCGTCGTGCCGACAGACACGCCGATCACGCCTTCTTACGATCGCTCCTTACTCATTCGGAGAAGTCCATGCATTCGCAAGCCGCCTACTCGCCACGCTGGACCACGGCCTCGATTGCCGACGCTGCTGACACCGCCCCGATGGAGTTGCGCGAACTCGGCGCGCATGTGAGCCGTTGCAATGGCTTGCGCGGTCGGTGGTTCAACCTTCGCTGCGCGACCGATGCGGTGCACGACTTCGTCGCGCCGCGTTTCGTGACCACCCTGTTGATCGCCAGCGCCGTGATCGGGCTGGGCGCGCTGGCGTTGTGAAGCATGCGGCATGACCACAGGTTCAGACCTGCTCCGGCTGGTCCCTGACGCATCGGAAGCACTGCAGGGCATCCTCGATGCCGCGCGCGGCCCGGTGGAGCCGCCCAACCGTTCCGAGATCTTCGGGCCCGAGCGCTTCGCTCAACATGGCCGAAGCCTCGGCGCCACCCATCGCGCGCAGCTCGGGGCCAGGCGCTCGGCCGCTTTCTTCCCGCGGCTCGCAGACAACATCCGCACCCTGCGTGAAGCGCAGCAGTACATCGGCGCGCAAGCCGCAACCGGCTACCAGGTCAGCCCCGCGGCCGAATGGCTGCTCGACAACTTTCACCTGATCGAGGGCCAGCTCAAGGAGATCCACGAAGGCCTGCCGCGGCGCTACTTTCGCGACCTGCCGGTGCTGGTCGACGAGCCGCTGGCCGGCCTGCCGCGCGTCTACGGCGTCGCGTGGGCCTTCGTCGCCCACACCGATGGCGCCTTCGACGACGAACTGCTGCAGCACTTTCTCGCCGCCTACCAGGAGACACGCGAACTTACGCTCGGCGAGCTCTGGGCCCTGCCGACCACCTTGCGCGTGGTGCTGGTCGAGAACCTGCGTCGCCTGGCCGAGCGCCTGGCCACGAACAAGGCCGCGCGCGAAATCGCGAACCTCGTCGCCGACCGTTTCGAGACCTGGTCGACCGAGCGCCTGGCCGAACTGCTCGCGCTACTGAACCAGCGCGGCGTCGGCCGCGTCTTCCTCGTGCAGATCGCGCAGCGCCTGCAGGACCACCACGCCACCGGCCTGAGCAAATACCAGGCGTGGTTGCTCGAAACGTTGCCCGACCTCGCCGCCGCGCAGGTGCAGCAGCCGGCGGAGCAGGCGGCCGACAACCTCAGCGTCAGCAACGCGATCGGCTCGCTGCGCCTGATCGGCAACGCCGACTGGCCCGACATCATCGAGCGGACCAGCGCGACGATGCAGTTGCTGCTGCGCTCGCCCGCCTTCGAAGCCGAGCGCGCCGACACGCGCGACGACACGCTGCACGCGATCGAGCTGCTGGCGCGGCGCAGCGGGCGCCACGAGACCGCGGTCGCGCAGACCTTGATGGACCTGATGCAGACCGCGCCGACCGAGCCGGCCCGCGTCGCGAGCCACTGGCTGCACGGCGCGGGCCGGCCCGAGCTGGTGCGCCGCCTCGGGCTGAACGAAACCGGCGCGCGGCTTTGGCACCGCATCCAGCGGCGCGCGGCGCTGCCCGCGTACCTCGCGACACTCGGCGGCGGTACGGTCGCGCTGGTCGCGTGGATGCTGGTGCGGCACAGCCACGCATTGCCCGGCGCCGGTGCGGCGATGGATGTGCCGCTGTGGCTGAGCCTGTTCACCGCGGTGCTGATGCTGTTCCCTGCTTCGGAGACGGTGGTCGCGGTGATCAACCGGCTGATCAGCGAATCGGCGCGGCCGAGCCGCCTGCCGCGGCTGGCGCTGGCGCACGGCATTCCGGCGGAACACAGGGTGATGGTCGTGATCCCCGGCATGTTGACCAGTCTCGACGTGGCCCACGAACTCGCCCACCGCCTCGAACTGCACCACCTCTCGAACCCGGAGCCTCAGGCGCAGTTCGCGCTGCTGACCGACTGGGCCGATGCCGACACCGCCACACTCGACTCCGATGCAACGCTGCTCGACGCCGCGGTTCGCCACATCGAAGCCTTGAATGCGCGCTACGCCGGTGCCGCGACCGACGCGCCGCGCTTCATCGTGCTGCACCGCGCGCGCACCTTCAGCGAAACCGAACAACGCTGGATCGGCTGGGAGCGCAAGCGCGGCAAGATCGAGCAGTTGATGGCGCTGCTGGTGTCGCCGAACGCCGGCCGCGTGGCGCCCGCGCCGTTCGTCGACCTCTTCGAGTTCTCGCGCGTCGCGCCCGGCACGCGCTACGTCGTCACGCTCGACGGCGACACGCAGCTGCCCCCGGGCCGTCTGCGCGACCTGGTCGGCGTGGCTGCCCACCCGCACAACCAGCCGGTCGTCGACCCCGTCACGCGCACCGTGACGCAGGGCTACGGCATCCTGCAGCCGCGTGTTGTCACGCCCCTGCCGTCACCGAAAAACTTCACGCTGTACCACTGGCTGTTCGCCGGCCAGTGCGGCATCGACCCGTATAGCGCGGCCAGCTCCGAGGTTTACCAAGACGTCTTCCGCGAAGGCACCTTCACCGGCAAGGGCCTGCTGAACGTGGCCGCGATGCACGCGGTGCTCGCGAACCGCCTGCCCGAAGACGGCGTTCTCAGCCACGACCTGCTCGAAGGCGCGCTCGCGCGCTGCGCCGCCGTCACCGACATCACGGTGATCGAAGACGCGCCCTTCCATGCCGACGTGGCCGCCTCGCGCGTGCACCGCTGGACGCGCGGCGACTGGCAGTTGCTGCCCTTCATCGTGAGCCCCGCGAAGTTCGGCTTGCGTGGCATCTGCGCGATCAACCGCTGGAAGATGATCGACAACCTGCGCCGCTCGCTGGTCGCGCCGATGTCGCTCGCGCTGCTGCTGCTCGCACTCGCCACCGGCGTGGTCACACCGCTCGCGGCCCTGCTGCTCGTTCTGGCTGCGCTGATCGCCGGGCCGCTGATGGGTGCGGTGGCAGGCTTCGCGCCGAGCCGCGACGGCATCGCCAAACTGCACTTCTACCGGCAGGCGCTCACCGACCTGCGCCGTACCTTCGCGAGCGGCCTGTGGCTGCTGGCGCAGCTGTTGCAGCACGCGCTGATGAACCTCGACGCGGTGCTGCGCTCGCTGTGGCGCCTGGCGGTGAGCCGCCGCCACCTGCTCGAGTGGACGACAGCCGCCGCCGCGCAGGCGGCCGCGTCGACGCGCATCGGGGCGGTACTGCGAGAACACGTCGCGATCCCCATCGTCGCGCTGGGTGTCTGGATCGCGCTGCTCGCGGCGCGCACGCCGTCGATCGCGCTCGCCAGCGTGCTCTGCGCTGCCTGGGCCGCCTCGCCGCTGTTGACCTGGTGGGTGAGCCGGCCGCGGCCGCCGAAGCGCGACGCGACCCTGCCGCTCTCGGACCAGATCTACCTCGAAGACGCGGCCCGCGACACCTGGCGCCTGTTCGAGCGCTGCGTCGGCGCGGCCGACAACTCTCTGCCGCCCGACAACCTGCAGCTCACGCCGCAGACGCTGGTCGCGCACCGCACCTCGCCGACCAACATCGGCCTGTACCTGCTCGCCGCGGCCTGCGCGCGCAGCTTCGGCTGGATCGGCACGCAAGACCTCATCGGCCGACTCGAAGCCACGCTCGCCACGCTCGACGAACTGCCGCGCCACCGCGGCCACTTCCTGAACTGGTACGACACCGAACGCAAGGCAGCGCTGCTGCCGATGTACGTCTCGACCGTCGACAGCGGCAACCTCAGCGGCCACCTGCTCGCGGTCGCGCAGGCCTGCCTCGAACTCGCCCGGGCGCCGCACGACATGGCGCCGGCGCGGCGGGCGATCGCAGCCTCGCAGGCACGCCTCGAGCCCTTGCGCGCCGCGGCCGCCGAGGTGTCGCCGGGCGGGCCGCTGCAACGCCTGCTCGCGCTGCCCGACCCGATCACCGAAGCGCTCGATCGCCCCGAGGCGCTCCAAGATCTGCTGCACGGCGCCGCCGACGAACTCGCCGGCATGCTGCCCGACGACAGCGGCGCGCTGACGCCGAGCCCCCTGAACCTGTTCGCATGGCGCTCCGCCGATCACGTAGCGACCCTGCACAGCGCGCTGGCCGACGTTCAGGCGCAGCGCGCGTGCGCGGCTGCCGGCGACGACGCGTCGGTCCAGCGCCTGCCGCGCCTCGCCGCGCGTTGCGAGGCGTTCGCCTGGGCGCCCGACTTCGCTTTCCTGTACCACCGCAAGCGCCACCTGTTCCACATCGGCTACCGCGTGGCCGAGCAACAGCTCGACGCCAGCTTCTACGACCTGCTCGCCTCCGAATCGCGCCTGACCAGCCTGCTCGCGATCGCGAAGGGCGACGTGCCGGTCGACCACTGGGCCGCGCTCGGCCGGCCGTTCTACGCGGTCGGCGCCTGGGCTGGGCTGCGCTCCTGGTCGGGCTCGATGTTCGAGTACCTGATGCCCACGCTGGTGCTCGACGAGCCGCACGGCAGCGTGCTGCGCGACGCCTGCCACGCGGCGATCCGCGAACAGTTCGCGTTCGCGCGGGAACAGCACGTGCCCTGGGGCATTTCGGAATCGGCCTATGCCGCGAGCGACCACACGCTGGCCTACCAATACGCGCCGCAGGGCGTGCCGCGCTCGGCGCTGCGCCGCACACCGCCGGATGAACTGGTGATCGCACCGTATGCGACAGCGCTGGCAGCGCAGGTCACGCCGCACCTCGCGGTGGCCAACTTCGCGCTCATGGAGGCGCTCACGCCGCGGGCGCGCTACGGCTTCGTCGAGGCCCTCGACTTCAGCCCCGGCCGACAGAACGACACCGGCGGCTTCACGCGCGTCGACACCTTCATGGCGCACCACCAGGGCATGAGCATCGTCGCGATCGCGAACGTGCTGCTGGATGACCTGCCGCGGCGCTGGGGCATGGGCAATCCGCACATCGAGGCGGTGGGCTCGCTGCTGCACGAGCGCGCGCCGCGCGAGGTATCGGTGCTGCTCGAACCGCCGCCGGGCCCGTCGGCCGATGCGCGCCAGCGCCGCGCGCCGGGCATGCTGCGCGAACTCGTGCCGGGGCTGACCGCGGTGTCGCCGACGCACCTGCTCTCGAACGGCCGATACAGCGTGGCGCTGCGTGCGAACGGCGCGGGCTGGAGCCGCTGGGGCAACGTGGGCATCACGCGCTCGCGCGACGACGCGCTTCGCGACGCGCACGGCGGCTTCTTCTACCTGCGCTGGGATCGCCAGCCGCAGGCCGTCTCCATCACGCAGCACCCCGCCCCCGACCCGGCCGCGCACTACCAGAGCACCTACCACGCGGACCGTGTCTGCTTCGACGCGAGCTGGCCCGAACTGAACGCACACGGCACTGTCTGGGTCAGCCCCGAAGACGACATCGAGTTCCGCCAGATCGAGCTGCGCAACCTCGGCGACCGGCCGCTCGACCTGGAGCTGATGTCGGCGTTCGAGATCACGCTCGCCGACCCGCGGGCCGACGAAGCGCACCCGGCCTTCTCGAACCTCTTTCTGCGTTCGGCGTGGCGGCCGGCGCAGCAGGCGCTGATGTTCGAGCGCAAGCCGCGACTGCCGACCGAAGCGGGGTTGCACGCCGCGCACTTTTTGGCCGAGACCGACCCGGCCGTGCTCGGCCTGCGCGTGCAGACCGACCGCCTCGGCTGGCCCGGGTCGCGGTTCCGACCGAGCCAGCCGCTGGCCTCTTTCCCGCCGCTGCCTGTGTCCACCGAGGCAGAGCAGGCGCTGGACACCGGCCTCGACCCGGTCTGCGCGCTCGCCGTGCGGCTGCAGCTCGCGCCCCAGAGCAAGATCCGCCTGACCTTCTGCACCGCGGCGGCCGACAACCGCGCCACGCTGGCCGCGGTGATCGACAAGCACCGCCAGCGCGGCCCCGTCGAGCGGGCCTCGCTGATGTCGGCCACGCTGACCGGCATCCGCCTGCGCGAGCTGGCGATCAACGCCGAGAACTTCGCGGCGATCCAGACGCTGACGACCGCGGTCGTGCTGAACGTGACGCGGCCGCAGGATGTTCCCCGCGAACGCGCCGAGCCTTGCGACCGGCGGCTGCTCTGGCGTTTCGGCATCTCGGGCGACCGGCCGATCGTGCTGGTCTCTGCCGGCGCGCCGCAGGGCATGGGGCTGTTGCGCACGCTGGCGCAGGCGCTGCGCGTCTGGTCGTGGTCGGGCGTCGCCTGCGACCTGGTGGTGATCAACGCCGAGCCGGCGTCGTACCTGATGGCGCTGCAACGCGATGTGTCCGGTCTGCGCGAGCAGTTCACCGCGCAGAGCGGCGGCCAGCCCGGCGGCTCGAACACGAGTTTCCAGGTGCTGCGCGCCGACGAACTCAGCGCCGACGAACTCGGAACCCTGCGCACCCTGGCGCGCGTGCACTTCAACGCCGACGGCCGGCCGCTCACCCACCACATGCAGGAGTGGAGCGAGCAGCACGAGGCCGCGCTGGAAGAGCGTCACACCACCTCGCTGACCGCGTTGCCGATCGCGGCCGGCACCGGCGCGGAACCGCGTGTCTCAGAGGGCGAGTTCATGCCAGACGGTGGCGAGTTTCGCTTCGATGTGAGCGTTTTCCGCCGGCCGGCGCGGCCGTGGGTCAACGTGCTCGCGAACCCGGGCTTCGGCGCGCACCTGTCGGAGGCCGGCGGCGGCTACTCCTGGGCGCTGAACAGCCGCCTGAACCAGCTTACGCCCTGGTCGAACGACGCGCTCGGCGACCCACCTGGCGAGTGGTTCCTGCTGCAGGATCTTCGCAGCCGGGAGATGTGGAGCGTCACGCCCTCGGCCTGGGCCGACCCGCAAGCCACCTACCGCGTCGCGCACGGCCAGGGCTACAGCGTGATCGGCCACCGGCGCGGCGATCTCGAGGTGAGCGCGGCCTGGTGCGTCGATGCCGAAACTTCGGTGAAGCAGGTGCGGCTGCGGCTGGTCAATCGCGGCCACCGCACCCAGCGGCTGCGCGCGATCGGCATCGCCGAATGGATCATGGGCGGCAGCCGCAGCGACCGCGGCAGCACCGACACGGCATCGTTCACTCAACACCTGCCCGGCCATGGCGAGAGCGGCGCCGCGCCGCGCCGCCTGACCGCCCTCACCTGCACGCAGCGCGAGCGCTCGGCCGGCTTCGGCGAGGGCAGCGCCTTCTTCGCGCTGACGACCGAAGGCAAGGACGCGCCCGACTGGACCTGCGACCGCCGCGAATGCTTCGATGCGCGCGGCCGCCTCGTCGTGCCCGACGACCTGGGCCAGCGCAGCGGCGCCGGCCTGGACCCCTGCGCGATGCTGGCGACGCGCATCACGATCGCGGCCGGCGAAACCACCGAATGCGTGTTCCTGCTGGGCTTCGGTGCCAACCCGACCGAAGCCCGCCAACTCGCGACCACGGCCACGAGCGTGAGCTCGAAGCAGCGCCTGCAGTCGACCCGTGCGATGTGGGATGCGCTGCTCGGCGCCACCACCGTGAAGACACCCGACCCGCTGTTCGACGCGATGGTGAACCGCTGGCTGATCTACCAGACCGTGGCCTGCCGCCTGTGGGCGAAGGCCGGCTTCTACCAGGCCGGCGGCGCCTTCGGCTTTCGCGACCAGTTGCAGGATGCGATGTCGCTCGCCTGGGCCGCACCCGAGATGCTGCGCCGCCAGATCGTGCTGAACGCATCGCGCCAGTTCCCGGAAGGCGACGTGCAGCACTGGTGGCACGCCCCCACCGGCGCCGGCGTGCGCACCCATTTCTCCGATGACCTGCTGTGGCTGCCGCACGCCTGCGCGCTCTACCTGCGCACGACCGGCGACGCTTCGGTGCTCGACGAAACGGTGCCGTTCATCGAAGGCGGCCCGATCCCTGCCGGCGCCGAAGACGCGTACTACGCACCGAGCGTCAGCGAGACCTCGGCCACCGTCTACGAACACGGCGCGCGCGCGATCGATCGCAGCCTGCAGACGGGCGCGCACGGCCTGCCGCTGATGGGCACCGGCGACTGGAACGACGGCATGAACCGGGTCGGTGCCGAAGGCCGCGGAGAGTCGGTCTGGCTCGCGTGGTTCCTCTGCGACCTCGTCGAACACTACGCGCCGATCGCGCGCCAGCGGGGCGAGACCGCGCGTGCACGGCGCTGGGAAGAAGCGGCCCGCAAGTGGCGCGAGCACCTGCAGAGCGACGCGTGGGACGGCCAGTGGTACAAGCGCGCGTTCTTCGACGACGGCACGCCGCTGGGCTCGAACACCAACGCCGAATGCCGCATCGACCTGATCGCGCAATCGTGGGCGGTGATCTCGAACGCGGCGACGCCGGCCTTCCAGCGCATGGCGATGAAGGCGCTCGACAAGCACCTGGTCGACACCGATGCCGGCCTGATCAAGCTGCTCACCCCCGCACTGCAGCAACAGCAGCCGAGCGCCGGCTACATCCAGGCCTACCCGCCCGGCGTGCGCGAGAACGGCGGGCAGTATTCGCACGCCGGTGTCTGGGCGCTGATCGCGCAGGCGATGAGCGGCGACGGCGACGCGGCCTACCGCTACTTCACCTACCTCAGCCCCGCGCACCGCTCGTCCCATGCGACCCGCGCGCGGCCCTACGCGATCGAGCCCTACGTGATGGCTGGCGACGTGTACTCGGAGGCGCCGTACATCGGACGCGGCGGTTGGAGTTGGTACACCGGCTCGGCCGCATGGATGCACCGCGCAGCGATCGAGCACCTGTTCGGCCTGCAGCAACGCGGTGACGAGATCGGCTTCGCACCGTGCCTGCCTTCGCACTGGCCGCAGGCCGAGTTGACGCTGCGCCGCGATGGCCGCAGCCTGCGCGTGATCTTCAGCCGCGATGGCCGTGCGCCGGCGGCGACCGAGGGCGACGTCGAACTGCGGCCCGGCGAATCGCTTCGCTGGAGCGAACTCGGTGAGCGCGGCACCTGCCTCGTGCGGCTGGACGGCGATGCGAACGCAGAAGCGGGCTCCGTAATCGCACCCGCCGATCTCCCGCTGCCTTGACCGTGGCGGGCATCGCGGTGCTGTCCTACACGCGGCGGCGTGCGGCTCCGATGGGCCGCGGCGCGACGTGTTCTTACAGTTCGTCCATCGACAAGGAGGCGGGCACATCGGCCCGCTTCGACAAGGAGAACAAGATGCTGAAGTGGGCCCTCATATTTGCCGTGATCGCTGCCGTGGCGGGCCTGTTCGGCTTCACCGGCATCGCCGCCGGTGCGGCGGGCATCGCGAAGATCCTGTTCATCGTCTTCCTGGTGCTGTTCGTCGCGGTCGTGCTGCTCGCCCTGCTGGGCATCGGCGCGGTCAGCTAGCCGGCGGTCAGACGGTCGGCATCACACCTGCAGATTTCTCCAAGGAGCCCTCCATGAGTGCAAGAAAAGAGTCCGGCAATATCACGCCGCTGCCCGTCAACGCCGGCGAGCGACTGATGCTCGATGAGCAAGGCCTGAACGACGCGAAGAGGTCGCTCGATCAGGGCGCGGTGGTGCCGAGCTACGGTCCGTGGCGCGAAGACATCATCAAGCTGCTGAACGATTCGCTCGCGACCGAACTGGTCTGCGTGATGCGCTACAAGCGGCACCACTTCACGGCCAAGGGCCTGGCCTCGCCAAAGATCGCCGAAGAATTCATGGTGCACGCGCTCGAAGAGACCGCTCACGCAGACCAGATCGCCGAACGCATCGTGCAACTCGGCGGCGAGCCCGACTTCTCCCCCGCACAACTGCTCGAGCGCAGTCATGCCGACTACGACGATTCGAGCGAACTGAAGGCCATGATCAAGGCCAACCTGATCGCCGAGCGCGTCGCGATCGAGGCCTACACGCAAATGATCCACCTCATCGGCGACAAAGACTCGACCACCCGCCGCATGCTCGAAGGCATCTTGAGCCAGGAACAGGAGCATGCCGAAGAGCTCAGCGACTGGATGACCGAATAGACCCGCTCCCGCTTCATTCATAACTCGTCTTATCTACTCAGGAGAACACCATGCAGAACATCGCCAAGTTGCGCACTTCCTTCGCCTCGGCCATCGCGGTCATCGCCCTCGTCACGGCTTCGGGTTGTGCTGTCACGCGCGGTCAGGAAACGGTCGGCGCGTACGTCGACGATGCATCGATCACGACCTCGGTGAAGGCACGCTTCGTCGACAACAAGGATGTGGATGCCTCTTCGATCAAGGTCGAGACCCTGAACGGCACCGTGATGCTGTCGGGCTTCGCGAAGAGTTCCAATGAGCGTACGAGTGCCGAAGACATCGCGATGAAGGTCAAGGGCGTGCAAAGCGTGAAGAACGCGATCGTCGTTCGGCCGTGAGCTCGCCGGGCCGCCCGGAGGGCGAATGCCGCAGTGCGCAGCGCGACGGTGCCCCAGTGATCCTCTAGACTCGAAAACAGGCCAGTCATGAACTGGCCACCGCAACACGCCCCGAGTTCCTCGTGAATTTCGGGGCTTTCTATTGACGCCGACCCGACCACCCCATGACCGATGATTCCCCGCCGACTCCGGTCGCGCCGACACCGACCTCCAGCTATGCGACCACCGTGCTCGCGGTGCTGGGCGTGGTGGTCGGGCTGTGGTGGGGCCGCAGCTTCATGGTGCCGTTGACGGCCGGCCTCATGCTTGCGCTTTTGGTGCTACCGGTCACAGCCTGGCTCACCCGTTTGCTGCGCCTGCGCATCATCGCGACCACCCTGACGCTGATGCTGGTGATGACCGTGATCGGGCTGGCCGGCGCAGCCTTCGGTGACCAGCTCGGCCGGGTCGCGAGCCGCGCGCCCGACATGATCAGCCTGGTCGCGCAGCAGGTCTCCGACACCGACGCAGGCGCCGATTCGGTGCTGCAGCGCGCCCGTGTCGCGTTCCGCGAGCTCGATAGGGCGGCAGAGCGCTTCGCCGGCACGAAGCCGCCACCGCTGGTGCAGTCCGCGCGGGCGAAGGCCGCCGCGGCGAAGCAGGCCGATGCGGCCGCGAGCGCTGCGGCCGCGGCAACGCCGCAGGTCAGCCTCTCGGAGAGCGCGACGCTGGCTCTGCGCGAGAGCGCGTTCAGCGGTTCGAGCGCGTTGCTGAAACTGGCCGGCGACCTGACGATCATCTTCTTCATCGCCTTCTTCGTGCTCGCCGGTGGCCAGCCGCTGGCCGAGCGCTTTCTCGACCTGTGGAGCGTGCGGCCCGAGTTGCGCGCCCGCGCCGAGCACGCGGCGACCGAATGCGTGCGGCAGATCCGGATCTACGGCGGCGTGCTGCTGGTCACGAACACCATCGTCGGCCTCGCCGTCTGGGGCGCCTTCACGGCCGCCGGCCTGCCCGATGCCGGTGGCTGGGGCGTGACGGCGGCGGTGCTGCATGTGGTGCCCTACCTGGGCATGGCGTTGCTTACCGGCCTCGGCGCGGCCGAGACCTTTCTCGCGCACGGCACGATCGCCTCGGCCCTCGGCATGGCCGGGTTCCTCGTGCTGCTGTCGACGCTCATCGGCACGGTCGTCACCGCTTGGCTGCAGGGCCGCGCCGCGAAGATGAACGCCGCCGCGGTCTTCGTCGGCGTCGTGTTCTGGGGCGCCTTGTGGGGCGTGTGGGGTTTGCTGCTCGGGCCGGCCCTGGTCGTTCTCTTCAAGGTCGTCGCCGAACACACGACGCCCGGCCAGCGGTTCGCGAACCTGATGCAAGGTTAGCAATGACGACCCCTGGGCGCCTTCGGCACCGTCCCCCGCGGGGAGCTCAGTCCGCTTGGGGCAGCCCGGCGCTGGCCTGAGACACTTTCTGCCTATGAAGTACCTGTTGGATCTGCTGATGACCTCGGGCCGGCTGCCCGCGCGCGTGCTGCGCCTGCTCTGGGCGGCGCTGGAGCGCTACCTCGGTGCCGGCGGCATGCGGCAAGGTGCGGCGGTAGCCTTCTACGCAGCGTTCTCGATCGCGCCGCTGCTGGTCGTGGTGACCGGCGTGATGGTATGGCTGCTCGGCAGCGACGCCGCGCAGGCCGCGCTGCTCGATGCCGTGCAACGCCTGATCGGCACGAGCGAGACCAAGACACTCTCCGATCTGATGTCGCAGCGGCAGGTCGCCGCGGTCGGCTCGCAGCCCGCGATCTTCGGATCGTGGCTCGCCTTGGGCACGACGATGATCGGTGCCACCGGCGTCTTCATCGAATTGCGTTCGGCGCTGCAGGCAATGCTGGGCGAATCCGACGGTGCGTTCAGCTGGTGGCAGCTGGTGCGCGTGCGGCTGCTCGCGATCGGCGTGGTGCTGGGCTGCGGCTTCCTGCTGTCGGTCGCGATGCTGGCGCAGACCGTATCCCTGCTCGCGTTGAAGTGGGCCTCGGCGCATTGGCCGGTGCTCGCACCGCTGCTCGGCGCGGTCGAGACGATCTGGTCGTGGGCCGTGATCGCGCTGCTGTTCGGCCTGATGTTCCGCTTTCTGCCGAACGGGCGGCTGCCGATGCGGCATGCGCTCGCCGGGGCGGCTGTCGCAGGCGCGCTGTTCATGGTCGGCCGCTACGGCATCAGCCTGTACATCGCGACGACCGCCACGCGCTCGGCACTCGGCGCGGCGGGTTCGTTCGCGGCGCTGCTGGTGTGGGTCTACTGGTCGAGCCAGATCTTTCTGCTCGGGGCCGCGGTCGCGGTTGAACTCGGGCACCCGGAGCGGGTCGCGCACGACACGGCGCGACCACTCGGCGGGGCCGCTACGTCTTCTTGAGCTTGCGGTAGGCGGTGTCGGCTTCGGGCGCGCGGCTCGTGTCCTGCACGCCGCGCTTCAGGTCACGCCCGCCCTGTTGCACGCGTGTGCTGGGCACGCCGCCCGTGACGCCCGCGTGTTCGTCACGCTCGTGCGGCATCGTCGGCGCGCGCTGCTTGGCAGCTTTGCGGCGCAGCACGCTGCTCATCGCGATCTCGAAAATTGGCGGCCGCCGATCTCGCGGATCTGGCGCTCGGCCTCTGCCGTGCGGACATCGTGCGCGCGGTGGGTTCGGCTGCCCTGGCGCGCGTGCTCACGCGCCTCCATCTGGTGTTGCTGTTCTCGCGCCGGCTCCCACTCCTTGCGGGCGTGTTGGCCTCGGGCCTTGAGAGCGGATTCATGTGGCTGATCACGGTTCATGCGGACCTCCGGATACGGCAGCGCGAAGACTGATCGCGCCTGCCGTTGCATGCAGCGTAGCCAAGCGCCAGAGGGGCGAAGGTCGGCGCCCGCCGATAGTCGCGTAGGACGATACCGACAGCGTTGTGGCCCCGGCTCGCGTGTCAGATCAGCGGGCGTGTCGGTGGCTTGCCATCGCCGTAGAGGTCGGCGATGCGCGCCAGCGCGCCGACGTCGAGCAGGTGGAGCTGGCCATCCTCGATGTGGTGAAGACCGCGGCGCTCGAGCTTGCGCAGCGTCTTGTTCGTGTGCACCAGCGACAGGCCCAGGCCATCGGCGATGTGCTGCTGCGTCAGCGGAAAGGGCACGCCGAGCGCCGGATCGAGTTCCGGCATCAGCGCGGCGACGCGCTTGTAGAGCCCGACCAGCAGGGTCGCGATCCGCTCTTCGGCGCTGCGCCGGCCGACCGACAACAGCGCGTCGTCGACCAGCGACTCTTCATGCGCCGTCAGCCACGTGACCGCAAAACCCAGCGTCGGCGCCGAGCGGTGCAGCTCCCACACCGCATCGCGCTGAAACACGCACAGCACCACGTCGGTCAGCGCCTGCACGCCATGCGCGGAGGCGTCGCCCATCTTCTGCTGCACGCCGATGAAGTCTCCCGGCAGCAGGAAATTCAGGATCTGGCGGCGGCCGTCGCTCAAGGTCTTGAAGCGAAAGGCCCAGCCGCTGAGCAGGGTGTAGAGCGGCGCATTCGTCTGACCTTCGTGGATGATGCTGCGATCGGCCTGCACGACGATCTGTTCGCGCTTCAGCGATTCGATCAACGCCAGTTCCGCAGGGGAGTGTTCGACGAACAGCGGCAGCGCGCGCAACGGGCAGGCCTGACACGACACGAATTTCAAGGGGCACCTTTCACGGCAGCCGGAAAAGCCGGCAGGGTTCTGACGTTAGCAGGAACTTCCCTTTTCATTCGATACCGCGCTTGCGGTTCCCCAATGAGAAAGGCCGGCGAGATCACCGGCCTTTCCGGACCAGCAAAGAGCCGATCAGCTCTTGTTGAACTTCGCCTTCGCCGCGCTCACGCAAGCCGACTTCGCATCGCCCGCGAGCGCATCGCACTTCTCGGCCGCCACCTTGTAGTCGGCATCGCGCTTGTCTTCGGCCGCGTCCTGGCGGGCCTCGCCGACCTTCTTGTTCATCTTGGCGTCGGCCAGCGCCTTGTTGTGCGTCGACTTGGCTTCGGTCTTGCAAACGTCCTTGTCGTTGCCGCCCTTCTCGCTGCACATTTCCTTCGCGACCGAGTAGTCGCCATCGGCCTTGGCGACCGCGATCTTGTTCGAGTCGGCCGGCTTGCCGGTGTAGTTGTATTCGGCCTCGGCCTTGGCAACGCTTTCCTTGGCCTTGGCTTGCTCGACGCAGATGTCCTTCTTGTTGCCGCTGTAGCTGTCGCAAGCGGCCTTGTCGGCCTTGTACTCTGCGCTGATGCGGTCCTTGGCGGCGCTGTAGTCGGTCTTGTTGCCGGTCGCGGCGAACGCGCCGCCGGCGGCGAACAAGGCAGCGAACAAGGTGGTCGAGGCGATGCCGGTCTTGCAGTCTCGGAGGGTCATCATGGCTTGTATCCTTCAGGTGAGCGGCTTCGTTTTCCGCGGTGCCCGAAGTATCGAAATCGCCCTTCTCCCGCTCCAGCGGACGCCACCCTGAACGCCCGTAGTTCTTCTCCTACCCTCGCGTCGTGCGGCCGCTCGTGGGGGCGGCCTTCGGCGGTGGCGGCAAGGCCGGATGCGCGGCGATGCGCTGCGACAGCGCGCGACAGGTGTCGGCCCCCTTCGCGGCATCGCCGCTGTCACCGAGATCGACGAACGGAATCACCGCGGCCAGGGGGTTGATGAGCGCGAGCAAGGCGGCAGCGCCGACGCGCGGGCCGAGTCGGCTCGGGTCGAGCGAAACCTTCGGATCCGAGAAGCTGCCGCGCACGCGCACCGGCGTTCGCAGAGCCAGCGGGCTGAAGTCCTTCGGCGAGGTCGTCACCTTCAGGTCCATGCCCTCGTTCGCGAGCGAGACCGTGCCGTCGACCCAGAGCAGCGAGTCGCGCGTGTCGATCACGAAAGCGCGTGGCGTGAGCACACCGTGATCGGCCTTGAAATCGGCCACCGTGCAGCTGAGCGGCAGCGAATCGTCGCCCTTGATCAACATCCCCAGGCCTTGCGCGAGGTCGAGACCGGCCGCTTCGATCGCGAAGTGCGAGATCGAACCGTCGGCGAGGCGAAAGCGCACGCCGCCCTGCAGGCTGCCCAGAATCGCCGCTGTCGACTTGCCTTGGCCCGCCACACGCGCCTGCCCGCCGAGCCTGCCGGTGACGTAGGGCGGCGCGTCCTTGTCCCGCGCCTGGTGGATCCAGCTCTCGAGGCGGATGCCGCTCCAGCCAAGGTTCGCGGTCCACAGGGCGAGTTTGGCGCGGCCGTCGAGTTGCAGGTTGCCGAACAGGCGGCCCTGGCCGGTGCGGGCGTCGAGGTCGGCCAAGGTCAGCACGCCGCCGTGCAGCACGAGGTGCGTCTTCAACGGCTTCAGGGGTTCGAGGAAGCTGCTGCCGAGGTCGAGGTTGTCGATGTCGATCAGCACGTTGGCGTTCATCGCGCGCAGTGCGGGCAGATCGAACTCGCGATCGGGCAGCACGCGACCGGCCTTCGCGTTCGCGTCGGTGGCCTTCACGTCGGTGGCCGTCGCCCCGGCCGGCTTCGACTTCGAAGGCGTCGCGCCAGGCGACGGCGCCGTACCGACCGCCGGGCCCAGGTCGGCCAGCAGCAGCTTCGAGCCGGTCAGGCGCCCCGAGAGCATGGGCACGCCGGGACGCGGGTCGTACTGGAAGGCGCCGGCGAGGCGGCTCTCGCCGATCGTCGCGCGGTCGAAGACGGCGTTCCAGAGCACGCCGTCCTTCGCGATGAGGCCATCGGTACGAAAAGCGCCAGTGGTCGGCAAAGTGACTCCCAGCGGATCGCCGACGGCCGCGAGCGAAGGGCCCTGCACGCTGAAGCGGCCTTTCAATGCGGTCAGGTTTAACAGATCGGTCGCGGTGCCGCGAAAGCTCATCGCGGCACCACCGATGCGCGCATCGAGCACCAAGGGCAGCGCCACCGCCGCCGCGTCTTCGGCCAGCACAGGCAGCACCCCGATGGTGTTCACCGCGACCGTCACCGCGTTCTTCTGGTAGCTGCCCTTCGCGCTCAGCTGAAAACCTGTCGACGCGGCCAGGGCCGGCGCGCTCGCGGCGACCGCGGCCGGCCGCGAGCTGTCGACCAGCGAGAAGTTGGCGTCGAGGCTGGCGGCCATCAACGCGTCGCGGTACTTGGTCGTGCCGTGGTCGACTTCGAGGCGACCGAAGACCGGCATTGCCGCGGGCTGCGCGGCCGTGTCGGGGGTGTCGGTCTTGTTGCCGAACTGCCAGGAGGCGCGGCCATCGGCGAGCCGCTCGATGCGGCCGTCCAGCTCGCGCGCGCGAAGTTCGCGAATGCGCAACGGCTGGCCGCGGCTCGCGCGCCAGAGATCGAGATAGCCGAGGGTCAGGCTGCCGTCGCGCACGCTGAGCATGTGCGGCTCCTGACTCCAGGCGGGCGCGCCGATGTCGATGTAGGGCGCGCTGAGCTTGACGTGGCCGAGAAGATGAATCACGACCTTCGGCGCGGCGGCGGGGTCTTCGCTGAAGCTCACGCGGCGCTGCAGCGTGTCGCCCAGCCAGCGCTGCATCGGCGCGGCCAGAAAGGGCCAGCCCAGCACCTCGCAAACGGCCAGCACCACCACGATGGCCGTTGCGGCGCCGCCAACGACCCAGCGCCAGCGAACGGGTCTTGCAGTCGCTTGATTCATGGCGGATATTCGCACGCCTCGCCGGGCCCGCTTATCGGGCACGCCCGCCTCGGCCTGTGGGTCGGCTCCTACAGCGAACAGGCGCTCAGCGCTTCGTGAGCGCCTCGGGGTTCAGCGCGGTCGGCGGCTTGCCGGCGCTCGGGCCGCAGCCCAGCGCGGCGATCAGGTTGTCGACCGCCAGGTTCGCCATCGCGCGGCGCGTGGGGATGCTCGCGCTGGCGATGTGCGGCGTGAGCACGACGTTCGGCACGGTCAGCAGATCGGGGTGCACCTGCGGCTCGCCTTCGAACACATCGAGGCCGGCCGCGGCGATGGCCTTCCCGCGCAGCGCCTTCGCGAGCGCGGCGTCGTCGACGATGCCGCCGCGTGCGATGTTGGTCAGCGTCGCGGTCGGCTTCATCAGTGCGAGTTCGGCGGCGCCGACAAGGTGGTGCGAGGCCGCGCTGTACGGCACGACGATCACGAGGTGATCGCTCTCGCGCAGCAGCGCTTCCTTGTCGACCCAGCGCGCGCCGAGTTCGGCCTCGATCGCGGCGTCGAGCTTCGATCGGTTGTGATAGATCACCTTCATGCCGAAGCCGAGCGCGCCACGCCGCGCGATCGCCTGCCCGATGCGGCCCATGCCCAGCACGCCCATGGTCGCGCCGTGCACGTCGGTGCCGGCGAAGGCGTCGACGCTCCATTTCGTCCACGCGCCGCTGCGCAGGAAATGCTCGCTCTCGGCAATGCGGCGCGCCGTCGCCATCATCAGCGCGAAGCCGAAGTCGGCGGTGGTTTCGGTCAGCACGTCGGGCGCGTTGCTCACGACCACGCCGTGCGCGGTGCAGGCCGGCAAGTCGACGTTGTTGTAGCCGACCGCCATGCTGCACACCGCCTTCAGCTGTGGGCAGGCCTCGAGCAGCACGGTGTCGATCGGCTGGGTGCCGGTGATGAACACACCGGCCTTGCCCTGCAGGCGCTCGATCAGTTCGGCCGGCGACCAGACCACGTCGCTCGGGTTGTCTTCGACCTCGAAGTGTTCGCGCAGGCGATCGACGATGTCGGGAAAGACGGCGCGGCAGACGAGTACGGCAGGCTGGGTCATCGGTGACTCCTCAATCCAGAAACTTGGCGAACCCGCTGACCGGCTCGCGCTCGGTCACCAGCGTGTTCTCGACCGCGCCTGGGTCGGCCCAGCCGAGCGACATGCCGCAGACGACCATCTCGTCGTCCGGCATGCCGATGTGCTCGCCGATGATGCGATGGAACTGGGTGAACGCCGCCTGCGGGCAGGTGTCCAGGCCCCGGCCGCGCGCGGCGACCATCACGCTTTGCAGGAACATGCCGTAGTCGAGCCAGCTGCCCTGGCGCATCGTGCGCGAGATCGTGAAGATCAGGCCGACCGGCGCATCGAAGAACTCGTAGTTGCGGCGGTGCTGCGCATGCATGCGCGCCTTGTCGGTCTTGGCGATGCCGAGCAGGCCGTACAGGTCCCAGCCGACCTTGCGGCGGCGGTCGATGAACGGCGCGGTCCATTCGGTCGGGTAGTAGGCGTATTCCTCGCTGTGCCTGGCGCGCTCTTCCGGGTCGTCGTAGGCCGCGGCCACCTTGCGCGAGAGTTCGGTCTTCGCCTCGCCGGTCAGCACGTAGACCTTCCACGGCTGCGTGTTCGTGCCCGACGGCGCGCGCGCGGCGACTTCGAGAATCGCTTCGATCGCCTCGCGCGGCACCGGGGTCGGCAGGAAGGCGCGCAACGAGCGGCGCGTGGTGATCGCCGTGTCGACGGCGGCGGTTTGTTCTGGCGTGGGCTTCAAAGGAGTCCTTGCAAGGTTTGAATCAGGGCCGCCGGCAACGGCGCCGGACGGCGCGTTTCGCGGTCGACATACACATGGACGAAATGGCCGCAGGCCGCGGTCATCGGCTCGCCGCCACCGAACAGGCCGATCTCGTAGCGCACGCTCGAGGCGCCGAGCTTCGCGACGCGCAGGCCGGTGTCGACCGTCTGCGGGAAAGACAGCGGCGAGAAGTAGTTGCAGTGCGTCTCGACCACCAGGCCGATCACCGCGCCGCGCTGCACGTCGAGCACGCCGGCCTCGATCAGGTAGCGGTTCACGACGGTGTCGAAGTAGCTGTAGTAGACGACGTTGTTGATGTGGCCGTAGGCGTCGTTGTCCATCCAGCGGGTCGAGATGCTGCTGAAGTGGCGGTAGGCGTCGCGCGGCTGCGGTGCGGGTCGAGCGGTGGCGGGCGTGTCGGTGCTCATGCCGCCGCATTGTTCCATTGCCGCCAGCTCTCGAGCGCTGCGCGGATCGTGCCGAGGTGCACCTGCACCGTGTCCGCCACGACACGCCCGTAGCCGCCCGCCATCGACAGCGCGATCGGGATGCGCCGCTCACGCGCCGCCGCGAACACGCGCCGGTCGCGTTCGGCCAGACCCGCGGTCGTGAGCTTCAGGCGGCCGAGCCGATCGCCTTCGTGCGGATCGGCACCGGCGACGTAGAAGATCAGCCCGGGCAGCGCCTGCTCGTGATGACGCCAGAGGGCGGCCAGCGCGTCGTCGAGCGCCCGCAGATAGGCTTCGTCGGTGCAACCATCGGGCAGGTCGACATCGAGGTCGCTGCGCTCCTTGCGAAACGGAAAGTTCTTCGCCCCGTGCAGCGACAGCGTGAAAACGGTCGGGTCGTCCGCGAAGATCGAGGCGCTGCCGTTGCCCTGGTGCACGTCGAGGTCGACGATCGCGACGCGCAGCAGTTGGCGGTGCATGCGATGCCACTCCGCTTGCATCAGCCGCGCGGCAACGGCCGCGTCGTTGAAGACGCAGTAGCCGCCGCCTTTGTCGGCCGTCGCGTGGTGCGTGCCGCCGGCGACGTTCATGCCGAGGCCCCCGCCGACCGCACCGAGGGCCGAACGCGCGGCCGAGATCGTGGCACCCACCGAACGCCGCGCCCGCTCGACCATCGCCTCGCTCCACGGGAAACCGATCTCGCGTTGCTGGGCTGCGCTGAGCGTCCCGTCGACCACGGCCGCGAGGTAAGACGGCGTGTGCGCCAGCGCGAGTTCGCCGTCGCTGGCCGGCAGCGCCTGGCACAACTCGAGGCCGGGCATGCCTTCGAGCTGCTCGCGAAGCAAGCGGTACTTCGACATCGGGAAGCTGTGCCCGGGCGGCAACGGGAGCACGAACTGGTCGGCGTAGAAGGCTTGCATCGGCATGCCGCAGGATTGTGACGGCCACTCGCACGACGCGCAGAAACATGCCGAATTAGAAGTTGCCGCCTAGATTGCTGCGGCGCAGCAAAAATGGCTTGCAATGCGGATCGCGGCCGATATACTTCTCGTCATGTTGCAGTGCAGCAAACGCCCAGGCAGCGATGCCGGCGCGATGCACCAGGCAGCAGCGAACCCTTCTCTCTCAACCACTGTCTGGAGACTCTCACCATGATGACCGCCGAACAACTGATGGCTGCCCACAAGTCCAACGTCGAAGTGCTCTTCGGCCTGACCAACAAGGCTTTCGAAGGCGTCGAGAAGCTCGTCGAGCTGAACCTGCAAGTCGCGCGCGCCGCGATCGGCGAAGCTGCCGAGAACACCAAGGCCGCGATGTCCGCCAAGGACGCGCAAGAGTTCATGGCCCTGCAAGCCAGCCTGCTGCAGCCGGCCGCCGAGAAGGCCGCCGCTTACAGCCGCCACCTGTACGACATCGCCGCCGCCACGGGCGCGGAAGTTTCCAAGGTTGCCGAAGCCACCGCCGCCGATGCGCAAAGCAAGTTCATGACCGTCGTCGACACCGCGGTGAAGAACGCGCCGGCCGGTAGCGAGAACGCCGTGGCGCTGGTCAAGTCGGCCGTCGCCGCTGCGAACAACGCTTTCGAAGGCGTGCAGAAGGCTGTCAAGCAAGCCACCGAAACGGCGGAAGCCAACTTCCAGTCGATGAGCGCCACCGCGACCAAGGCCACCAAGGTCAAGCGCGTCGCCTGAAGGCCCGGCGCGGGGATTGGCGCCGTAAACATTTGTACACGGCCTGAACTTCTCCGAGCGACGACCCTCTGAGCATGGCCACGGGCTTCGGCACGTGGCTTTCCTGAAGGTTGTCTCCTCGGTAGCAGGGTCCTCCGCTCAGCTACCTTTCGGCCCCGAAGCAGCGATGTTTCGGGGTCGCTTGTTTTTGGGGTTTTCATCGCCCCCTGCCACGATCCGGCCGCATGCGCCGGCTCTTCGTTCTCAGCTTCGCCTTGCTGCGGCCGCTCTGGTTCGTTCGGGCTGGTGCCGCGTCGTATTGCGATTCGATTCGAAGACTTCTGCTGCCGCTCGGGCTGGCGGCGTTGAGGCTGTTCGCTCGGCCGCAGCGATTCAACGACGGTCGAGATCGTCGAAGGCCTGAAGGCCGGCGAGCGGATCGCGGCGTCTAACACCTTGTTCCTGAAATCCGAGCTGGGCAAAGCCAGCGCCGGGCATCGGGCGTCTTCGTCCGGCTGTTCACGATGTTCGGCAACCTGCGCGGCGGGCTGGTGATGCTGTCGTTCATCCGCAGCCTGAGCGACGAAGGGCATTCGCTGATTGAGGCGATCCGCGAAGGCGCGTTGACACGCCTGCGACCGGTGCCGATGACCGCGCTGGCCGCGTCGCTCGGCTTCGTGCCGATGGCGCTGGCGACCGGCACCGGCGCCGAGGTGCAGCGGCCGCTCGCGACCGTGGTGATCGGCGGCATCCTCTCGTCGACGATGCTGAGGTTGCTGACGTTGCTGCTGCTGCCGGTGCTGTACCGGCTCGCGCATCTGAGTGCGTGGGCGCGCTCAGTGCGTCTTCGCGGCGATGCGCTCGCGCAGCTGCGCGAGCTGTGACTGCATCGCTTCACGGCCCGCCTGGATCGCGCGCTTGCGTGCCGTGAAATCGGCGCCCGAAACGTGCGGCAGCTTGGGGCGCAGCAGCACATCGGCATCGCGCAGCTCGTAGGTGTTGATGCTGCGACCCATGATCGCGAAGGTCTGCAGCAGCATGCGCATCGCGTCGCCTGTGGGGTTGCCGTCGGGCGCGGCAGAGATGTCGACCGCGATCACGAGTTCGGCGCCCATCTGCCGCGCGAAACGCACCGGCACCGGCGCGACCAGGCCGCCGTCCACGTACTCGCGAAGGCCGATGCGCACCGGCTGGAACACCGCCGGCACCGCGCTCGAGGCGCGCACCGCGACGCCGGGGTCGCCGCGCTGGAACAGGATCGGCTCGCCGGTGTCCAGGTCGGTCGCGACGATGCCCAACGGGGTGTGCATCTGCTCGATCTGCAGGCCACGGGTGTTGTCGCGCACGTACTTCGCCAGGCCCTCGCCGCGGATCAAGCCGCGGCCGGGAAACGACCAGTCGGTGAACGCGGATTCGTCCATCGAATCGGCCAGTGCGGCCAGCTGCGTGCCGGTCTTGCCCGAGGCATAGAGCGCCGCCACCAGGCTGCCGGCCGAGGTGCCGGCGACCATGTCGACCTTGATGCCGTTCTCCTCCAGCACCTGGATCACCCCGATGTGCGCGAAGCCGCGTGCCGCGCCGCCGCCGAGCGCCAGGCCGATGCGCGGTGGTTTAGGTATCACCCTGGGCGGCACCTCCACGGCGGGTGGCACAGGGGTTGGCAGCGGCGTCAACACCGCGGGCTCCGGCTTGGGTGTCGTCTGGCAGCCGGCCAGCATCAGCGCCGCGGCCGCGGCCGCGCCGAGCAGCCAGCGACGGCGTGCCTTTCCGCCTTGGTTGCTTATGCCCTCATCGAATAAGCACAATTTGATAATGTTCTTCCGAAATATATGAACGCTCCGTACATTCCCGTACTTCGGCGCCGCTCGGGCGCGTCATCGGGCTTCTGCACGGCATGGACTGGATCGCAATTGTCAGCGGCTTCGGCGTCGGCGCCATCGTCGGGCTGACCGGCGTGGGCGGCGGCTCGCTGATGACGCCGCTGCTGCTGTCCGTCTTCAAGCTGAACCCGGCCGTGGCGATCGGCACCGACCTCTGGTTCGCCGCGGTGACGAAGACCGCGGGGTCGATCTCGCACCACCAGTCCGGTCACGTGCAGTGGCGCATCACGGCGCTCTTGCTCGCCGGCAGCATCCCGGCCTCGCTGGCCACGATCGCGCTGATGCACTTCACCGGCGTGACCAAGGGCTGGGCTTCGGCGCTGACCTTCACGCTCGGCATCGCGCTGCTGCTGACCGCCGTGACGGTCGCCTACAAGCGCGTTTGGCAGACTGTGGGCCTGCGGCTGGAGCGCTGGATTCCCGAAAGCCGCAAACCTTGGCTGACCGTGTTGTGCGGGCTGATCCTGGGCGTGCTGGTCTCGCTCAGCTCGATCGGCGCCGGCGCCATCGGCGCGACCTTGATCCTGCTGCTCTACCCCCGCCTCAGGTCGCAGGACATCGTCGGCACCGACATCGCCCACGCGGTGCCGCTGACGCTCGTCGCCGGCATCGGCCACACGACGCTCGGCCACATCGACTGGAGCCTGCTCGGCGCGTTGTTGATCGGCTCCATCCCCGGCATCTGGATCGGCGCCCAGTTGACCCGCCGGATGCCTGAAAAGCTCGTGCGTACGCTCTTGTGCCTGGCGCTCGTCAGCGCCGGATTGAAAGTGATCACCTGATGTACATCTACACCGAATTCGACAAGCAGTTCGTCCACCAGCGCGCAGCCCAGTTCCGCGACCAGCTCGATCGCCACTTCGCCGGCAAGCTGCCGGAGGACGACTTCAAGGCGCTGCGCCTGCAGAACGGCTGGTACGTGCAGCGCCACGCGCCGATGCTGCGCGTGGCCGTGCCGTACGGCGAATTGAGCGCCCGGCAGTTGCGCGCGCTCGGCGAGATCGCCGCGAAATACGACCGTGTCGATGTCGGCACCCCGCAGGAGCGCGGCGGCTTCGGCCACTTCTCGACACGCCAGAACCTGCAATACAACTGGATCCCGCTGAGCCAGGCCGCCGACGTGATGGACGCGCTCGCCGCGGTCGACATGCACGGCATCCAGACCAGCGGCAACTGCATCCGCAACACCACCAGCGACGCGCTGGCCGGCGTCGCGCCCGACGAGGTCGTCGACCCGCGGCCCTATGCCGAGTTGTTGCGCCAGTGGAGCACGCTGCACCCGGAGTTCGCGTTCCTGCCGCGCAAGTTCAAGATCGCGATCACCGGCGCCACGGAAGACCGCGCCGCGATCGCCTGGCACGACATCGGCCTGCAGCTCAAGAAGAACGAGGCCGGCGAGGTCGGCTTCAAGGTTCTGGTGGGCGGCGGCATGGGCCGCACGCCGGTGATCGGCACCGAGATTCGCGCGTTCCTGCCGTGGCAGCAGATCCTCGTGTTCATCGAGGCGATCGTGCGCGTCTACAACCGCTACGGCCGGCGCGACAACATGTACAAGGCGCGCATCAAGATCCTGGTGAAAGCCGAAGGCCAGAAGTTCATCGACGCGGTCGAGGCGGAATTCACTGACATCTTAGAGAACGACGTGGCCGGCACGGCGCACATCCTGCCGCAGGCCGAGTTCGACCGCGTCGCGAAGTGCTTCGTGCTGCCGGCCGGCGTGGCCGCGGAGCCGGAAACGTCGGCAGCAGCGGTCGATTCGCCGAAGGCCTACACCCGCTGGCTCGAGCGCAACGTGCACGCGCACAAGCTCTCCGGCTACCGCGCGGTGACGCTGTCGCTCAAGCGCTCGGGCCAGGCGCCCGGCGACGCGACCGCGCAGCAGATGATCGACGCCGCTGCGATCGCCGAGCGTTTCAGCCACGGCGAACTGCGCGTCACGCACGACCAGAACCTGATGCTGCCGTGGGTGCGGGTGACCAACCTGCCCGCCCTCTGGGAAGCGGCGCAGGCGGCGAGCTTCGCCACGCCCAACATCGGCCTGCTGACCGACATGATCGCCTGCCCCGGCGGCGACTTCTGCGCGCTCGCGAACGCACGCTCGATCCCGCTCGCCGAAGAGCTCACCCAGCGCTTCAACGACATCGACGAGCTCTACGACATCGGCAACATCGACCTGCACATCAGCGGCTGCATCAACTCCTGCGGCCACCACCACAGCGGCCACAT
>Ga0209583_10000025_pt1 | contig 46159 bp, 37 predicted proteins | sample Str014_FD_187201 | JGI IMG/M metagenome (GOLD analysis project Ga0209583, IMG submission 187201) | Freshwater sediment microbial communities in response to fracking from Pennsylvania, USA - Straight Creek_MetaG_SC_2014 (SPAdes) (version 2) | ecosystem: Environmental > Aquatic > Freshwater >... | reverse complement strand
CATCCACGCCGAGGCCTACCCGGCCGGCGAGTTGAAGCACGGGCCGCTCGCGCTCGTCACCGCCGAGATGCCGGTCGTCACGGTCGCACCGAACGATGCACTGCTCGAAAAGCTCAAGAGCAACCTGCAGGAGGTGCGTGCGCGCGGCGGAGAGCTGTTCGTTTTCGCTGACGCCGACACCCGCATCGAAAGCAGCGAAGGCATTCACGTGATCCGCATGCCCGAGCACTACGGCGCGCTCTCGCCGATCCTGCACGTGGTGCCGCTGCAGTTGCTGGCGTATCACACCGCCTGCGCGCGCGGGACCGATGTCGACAAACCGCGCAATCTGGCGAAGTCGGTAACGGTCGAATGAGTGGGCTCCTTCAAGCAGCTGGAATGGACCCTTCGAATAGTTGTCAACCCCATGTCGCGATAAGTCGACTTAGTTGTTCGAATAGTTTTCGACTCTAGGAGTGAAGAAGCGAGAACCAAAGAACAACGTCACCAGAGCCGTACGCGATGGCCTGCCCGTCGCTCAGAACCAAGTTGCTAGTGCGGGGCGCCCGATGTTGCTTTTTTTCCGACCAAAGGAAGTCGTGATCAGGCAAATGCTGTCTTGAACAACGCCAATAGAGTCGTGAACACACGCGCCTTGGACGGCAGGAATTTGGCATCAGCGACGGTCCTGGTGGATCGCCGGCAGATCGAGTTACCGAGCCCTCTAGGGTCGGCGCAGTCTGCGCCGGGGGGGACTGCAATGCGCAGCTTGCCGACCGACGCTCGGCAATTTCGGCGGGCCGTTGCCGACCCAACGCAGTCCTTCGTGCAAGCCCAAAGCGGACCCATGTCCTCCGAGCAACGCTCAGCGTCCTCGAGATGCCTGCCATGCCGGCAGGCGCCAGTTCCACCTGACCGCGGCGGCGCGCAAACCAGTCGTCACCAGGGCAGCGAAGGTGAGCGCGACCCAACTGGGCATCGCAACTGATTGCGCCGCAACCAGCACCCATCCACCGGCAAAGGAACAAATCGCATAGGGCCGATGGTCATTGAAGGCGCGCGGTATCTCGTTGCAGACGACATCGCGCAACACCCCTCCGAACACAGCGGTCACCATGCCCAGAAGAACGGCAACGATGGAGGGCATTCCACCGTCGAGCGCAATCTGGGTACCACTCGCAGTGAAGAGCCCCAGGCCGACCGCGTCAGGCCACTGCATCGCACGTTCTGTCGGTTCGAGATGGCGTGCCCGCATGAAGATCATCGCGGCGATGCAGAGGGCCAGCAAAGCCCACAGCCAGCCGGCATGCTGGACCCAGAACAGGGGGCGACGATCCAGGATCACGTCGCGCACCGTGCCGCCACCGAACGCGGCCAGGCCACCGACCACGCAGATGCCAACGGCATCAAGCCGCTTTCGCGCTCCCTCGATGACGCCCGAGAGTGCAAAGGCGACGGTGGCAATGGCCTCAGCGACCACCTGAACCTGACTCAACACCCAGGGCGCGCTGCCTGCCATCGTGAAGTGACCTGAAATGCTGAAGTCCGGATCGTAGACCGCCTGTGCGCTGGCACAGACACGCGTCAGACACGCTCGACGACGATAGCGATGCCCTGACCGACGCCGATGCACATCGTGCACAGTGCATAGCGGCCGGAGATGCGGTGCAACTGATTGATCGCGGTCGTGATCAGACGCGCGCCGCTCATGCCCAGCGGATGACCGAGCGCGATCGCGCCGCCGTTGGGGTTGACGCGCGCGTCGTCGTCAGCCAGCCCCAGCTCGCGCAATACGGCGAGGCCTTGCGCCGCGAAGGCTTCGTTCAGCTCGATCACGTCCATCTGTTGAAGAGTCAGGCCGGTCAGCGCGAGCACCTTGCGCGTCGCGGGTGCCGGGCCGATACCCATGATGCGCGGCGCGACCCCAGCAGCGGCCATGCCGACGATGCGTGCCCGAGGAGTCAGGCCATGGCGGGAAGCGGCCTTGTCGCTCGCCAGCAGGAGTGCGCAGGCGCCGTCGTTGACGCCGCTGGCATTGCCGGCGGTCACCGTGCCATCAGGACGAACGATGCCCTTGAGCTTTGCCAGCACCTCCAACGATGTCTCGCGCGGATGTTCGTCGTGCGAGACCACGAGCGGGTCGCCCTTCTTCTGCGCGATCGTCACAGGCGTGATCTCCGCGTCGAAGAACCCGCACTCTTGTGCCGCGACCGCCTTGAGCTGCGAGGCAAGCGCCATGCGATCCTGCGCCGTCCGTTCAATGCGATAGTCCGTGGCGACGTTCTCCGCTGTCTCCGGCATCGAGTCGACGCCGTACTGCTCCTTCATCAGCCGGTTGACGAAGCGCCATCCGATCGTGGTGTCGTAGACGGCGTTGCTGCGGCTGAAGGCCGAATCGGCCTTCGGCATCACGAACGGCGCCCGGCTCATGCCCTCGACGCCGCCGGCGATCATCAATTCGGCTTCGCCGCTGCTGATCGCACGTGCGGCCGTACCAACCGCATCCATCCCCGAGCCGCACAGGCGGTTGATCGTCGCCCCGGGCACGGCCTCCGGCAGTCCGGCGAGCAGCGCGCTCATGCGCCCGACGTTGCGATTGTCCTCGCCGGCCTGGTTGGCGCAGCCGTAGATCAGGTCGTCCACCGCCGCCCAGTCGACACCGGGGTTGCGCGCCATCAGCGACCGAATGGGTACGGCACCGAGGTCGTCGGTGCGCACCGACGACAGGGAACCGCCATAGCGCCCGATGGGCGTGCGGATGGCGTCACAGATGAAGGCGTTGGTCATGATGGTCCTTGGTCAGTTGATCGCCATGGCGACGACGATGGCCAGCGCGTTGGTGAGGATCGGCGTCACCACAGCCAGCAGGTAGATCGCTTCGTAGGCCTGCTTGTGAGTCAAGCCTACGATGTCTTGAACGGTCTTTGGATCAGGCGGGGGCAGGAACCTCGAGCAGCCTCGACAGGTCGCCGCCGACAAAGCCGAAGCCCACGGCATCGCCCAGGCGCAGCATATCGGCATCGAGCGAGGCGCGATTCTGCTGGCGCGCCCAGAACACCGGTCCGCCCTCCCAGCGCGGGAAGCCGTAGCCCTGCACCAGCACGACGTCGATGTCGCCGGCGCGCTGGGCCACACCTTCGGCGAGCAGCAGCGCCGCCTCGTTGACCATGGCCGCCAGGGCACGCCGGACGATCTCGTCAGCGGCCAGAGCGCGCCGCGTGATCCCGCGCTCGGCCGAGGCATGCTCGATCACTGCGCGCACATCAGCATCTGCCGTGCGGACCTGCTTGCCGTTGTCGTACAGGTAGTAGCCACGGTCCGCCTTGCGACCCAGCCGCCCCTGTTCGCACAGGCGGTCGAGCACCGGGACGTAGCGCTCGCGGGGATCGCGCGTCGCGGCGCGCGCCCGGCGCATGCGCCAGGCGATATCCAGTCCCGACAGATCGGCCACCGCGAACGGGCCCATCGCGAAGCCGAAGCCTTCGAGCGCGCGGTCCACGTCCTCTGGCCACGCGCCGTCCTCGAGCATGAACTCGCACTGCATGCGGTAGGCGTTGTAGATGCGGTTGCCGATAAAGCCGAAGCGATTGCCGCACAGCACCGGCATCTTGCGCAGCGCCTTGCCGAGCGCGTTGCCGGTGGCCAGCACATCGGGTGCCGTCTGCGCGCCGCGCACCACCTCCAGCAGCTTCATCACGTTCGCCGGGCTGAAGAAATGCAGACCGAGCACGTCCTGCGGGCGGTTCGTCGCCTGCGCGATGGCATCGACGTCCAGATACGAGGTGTTGGTGGCCAGCACCGCCCCCGGGCGCGCATGCGTGTCGATGCGGCGGAAGACCTCCTGCTTGACCGCCAGATCCTCGAAAACCGCCTCGATCACGAGGTCCGCATGGGCGAGCAAGGCCCAGTCGAGCGATGTCGACAAGCGCGCTTCAGTGGCCGACGCCTGCGTGGCCTCCAGCTTGCCGGCCGCGACACGCTGGCGGAAATGATCGGCGACGCGCTCGCGCCCGCGTTGCAGCGCCTCGGGGTCCTGCTCGAGCAGGATCACGGTGATGCCGGCGTCAAGCGCTGCGATGGCGATGCCGCTGCCCATGGTGCCCGCACCAATCACCGCGACGGTCTTCAACAGGCGCGGCTGCGCGTTCAGCTCACGCGGCAGGCGCGTGGCCTCGCGCTCGGCAAAGAACTGGTACCGCAAAGCCGCGGCCTCGGTGGAATCGCGCAGTTCGAGGAAACACGCGCGCTCCTTCGCCAGGCCCTCGTCGAAGGGGAGGCGGGCCGCATCGCGCACCAGCTCGATCGCCGCCAGCACGGCAGGGCGCCGCTTGCCGGCCTTTGCGACGGCCTGGGCCGCCTGGTCGACGACCTGCTCGTCGGTCGGCGGGACGGCTTCGTCGCGGATGCGGCACTTGCGGCCGTCCAGGCGGGTCGCCAACGCGATCGCCTGGGTCTGCAGTTCACTCTCCACGACGGCGTCGAGCAGGCGCAGCTTCAGGGCCTCATTTGCGGAGATGCGCTCGCCACGCCCGACCATCTCGATGCCGCGCACGAGGCCGACGCGGCGCGGCAGCCTCTGCGTTCCACCCGCACCTGGCACGACGCCCAGCGTCACCTCAGGCAGGCCGAGGCTGGTGCCCTTCAGCGCTATGCGTGCATCGCAGGCCAGCGCGACTTCGAGGCCACCGCCGAGGGCCGAGCCATGGAGCGCGGCGACGATCGGCTTGGGACAGGCTTCGATCGCCGCCATCACCGCAGGCAGCGACGGTTCCAACGCCGGTTGCCCGAACTCGCGGATGTCCGCGCCCGCAATGAAGGTGCTGCCGGCGCCGATCAGCACCGCCGCGGCGAGGTCGGGGCGGCGGCTCAGATCGTCGACTGCCGAGACCAGGCCTGCACGCACGGTGTGCGACGTGGCGTTGATTGGCGGATGGTCGATCGTGATCAGCAGCACCGGGCCGATCGCCTCTTGACGAACGACACTGCGAATGGAACTCATGAACCGCTTCCGATCTTGATCACCACCTTGCCGAACTGCTGACCAGACGCCAGGCGGTCGAGCGCAGCGTGCACGTCATCCAGCGCGTATTCGCTGTCGATCACCGGCTTCAGGCCGCTGCGCTGCACGAGCGCGACCAGGTCGCGGAACTCCCCGAGGTCGCCCATCGTCGAGCCAAGGATCTGCAGTTGCCGGATGAAGATGCGGCGGATGTCGGCCGGCGGCTGGTCGCCGGTCGTTGCGCCGCAGGTCACCAGGCGGCCGCCGCGCACCAGCGACTTCATCGCCGAGGTCCACACGGCGGCACCGACGTTCTCGATCACGACATCGGCGCCGCGGCCGTCGGTGGCGGCCATGACCTGCCGAACGACGTCGCCACGGCCATCAATCGCGGCGTCGGCGCCGAGCGCCAGCGCGCGTTCCAGCTTGGCCGGGTCCCGCGATGTGACGAGCACGCGTGCGCCGGCCAGCCTTGCCAGCTGCAACGCGGCCAGCGACACGCCGCCACCGATGCCGAAGATCAGCACCGTCTCCCACGGCTGGATGCGCGCCTTGCCGTGCAGCATGCCCCAAGCGGTGATGTGGTTGACCCCGAGGGCGGCCGCCTCGCCGAAGCTCAGGCCTTCGGGAATCGCAAAGACGTTGCGCGCTGGCAGGCTGACGAACTCGGCGAAGGTGCCATCGCGGTGCTCGCCCAGCAGGCGCATCGACGTGCAGAGCGTGTCGCGGCCCCGCAGGCAGAACTCGCAGCGACCGCAGCCGATGCCGGGGTGAAGCACGACGCTCTGGCCGACACTCAGCGACCGCTCGTCAGCATCGATCCCCTCGACGACGCCGGCGCCGTCGAGTCCCATGATCAAGGGCAGCGCGTGGGTGATGCCGGCCCCACTGTCGCGCATGTAGAGGTCGACACGGTTGACGGTCGCCGCGCGCAGGCGGACCAGCACATCGCCGGGCCGTCGTTCCGGTCGCGGACGTTCGCCGACGGCAACGACCTCGTTGCCGCCATGACCGGTGAGGTATGCCGCCTTCACAGGCTGCTCACGAGCTCGGGCACCGCAGCGAACAGATCGGCCTCCAGGCCGTAGTCCGCCACGCTGAAGATCGGCGCCTCGGCGTCCTTGTTGATCGCAACGATCACCTTGCTGTCCTTCATGCCGGCCAGGTGCTGGATCGCGCCGCTGATGCCGCAGGCGATGTACAGGCTCGGCGCGACGATCTTCCCGGTCTGGCCGACCTGCCAGTCGTTCGGGGCGTAGCCGGCGTCCACCGCGGCGCGGCTGGCGCCCAGCGCCGCGCCGAGCTTGTCGGCCAGCGGCGTCAGCACCTCGTTGAACTTGTCGCTGCTGCCCATCGCACGGCCGCCGCTGACGATGATCTTGGCCGCCGTCAGCTCGGGCCGGTCGCTCTTGGCGATCTCGCTGCTCATGAAGGCGGAGGTGCCGGCATCGGCAACCGCCGCCAGCGCCTCGACCTGGGCACTGCCGCCGGTGGCCGCCGCGGCGTCGAAGCCGGTCGTGCGCACGGTGATGACCTTGATCGCGTCGCTGCTCTGCACGGTGGCGATGGCGTTGCCGGCGTAGATCGGGCGCTCGAAGGTGTCGGCGCTGATGACCTTGGTGGCGTCGCTGATCTGGGCGACGTCGAGCAGCGCGGCCACACGCGGCGCCACGTTCTTGCCCGCCGCGGTGGCCGGGAAAAGCAGGTGGCTGTAGCCCTTGGCCTCATGTCGAACAAGAGCGACGACCTGCGCTGCCACGTTCTCGGCCAAACCGTGGTCGAGGCCGGGGGCGTCGGCATGCAGCACCTTCGAGACGCCGGTGATCTGAGCGGCGGCCTGCGCGGCGCCCGCCGCGTTGGTGCCGGCGATGAGCACGTGCACGTCGCCGCCACATGCCAGCGCAGCGGTGACGGTGTTGAGGGTGGCGCCCTTGATGAGGGCGTTGTCGTGTTCGGCAATGACGAGTGCGGCCATGGTCAGATCACCTTCGCTTCGGTCTTCAGCTTGTTCACCAGGGTCGACACGTCGGGCACCTTGATGCCGGCGCCGCGCTTGGGCGGCTCGCTGACCTTGAGGGTCTTGATGCGCGGCGTGACGTCCACGCCGAGATCTGTCGGCTTGACGATCTCGAGCGGCTTCTTCTTGGCCTTCATGATGTTGGGCAGCGTCACGTAGCGCGGCTCATTCAGGCGCAGGTCGGTGGTAACCACCGCCGGCATCGCCATCGACAACGTCTCCAGGCCGCCGTCGATCTCGCGCGTGACCTGGACCTTGCCGTCGGTCACCTCGACCTTGCTCGCGAAGGTGGCCTGCGGCAGGCCGGCCAGGGCGGCGAGCATCTGGCCGGTCTGGTTGCAGTCGTCGTCGATCGCCTGCTTGCCCAGGATGATCAGCCCGGGCTGCTCCTTGTCGACCAGCGCCTGGAGCAGCTTGGCCACGGCTAGCGGCTGCAGTTCTTCGCTTGTCTCGACGAGGATGGCGCGGTCGGCGCCGATGGCCATCGCGGTGCGCAGCGTCTCCTGGCATTGCGTCACGCCGCAGGAGACGGCGATGACCTCGGTGGCCACGCCCTTCTCCTTCAAGCGAACGGCCTCTTCGACGGCGATTTCGTCGAAGGGGTTCATGCTCATCTTGACGTTGGCGATGTCCACGCCAGTGCCGTCACTCTTGACGCGCACCTTGACGTTGTAGTCGACCACCCGCTTCACGGGCACGAGGATCTTCATGGGAGGGGTCCTTTCAGTTGGCTTCGACCGCTTCGCGCGCGACGCGCGGGGCCAGGCGGCGGGTCACGGAGGTGGTCATCACCGTCGCCTCGCCCTCGATGACGACGGTGTCGCCAACGCGGCAGGTGGTCGACAGTACCGCGCGCGCCTTGGCCTCGTCGATGCTCACCACGCTGACCGTGGCGTGCACCGTGTCGCCCGGCCGCACCGGCGCGCGGAACTTCAGCTGCTGGCCGAGGTACACCGTGCCCGGACCGGGCAGGCGGTTCGCGACGGCGGCGGAAATCACGCTCGCTGTCAAGAAGCCGTGCGCGATGCGCCCGCCGAAATCAGTGGTCTGCGCGAACTCCTCGTTGGTGTGCACGGCGTTGTTGTCGCCGGACACGCCGGCGAACAGCACGATGTCGGCTTCGGTGATCGTCTTCGAGTAGGTCGCGTGCATGCCGGGACGAAGGTCCTCGACGTCGTAGCCGCCCAGTTCGTTCATGGTCGTGTGCTCCTAGTCACATGCCGGCGTAGGTGGGGCCGCCGCCGCCTTCGGGCGCGACCCACACGATGTTCTGCGTCGGATCCTTGATGTCGCAGGTCTTGCAGTGCACGCAGTTCTGGGCGTTGATCTGCAGTCGCTCTTGGCCGTCAGCCCCCAAGACGAACTCGTAGACCCCGGCAGGGCAGTAGCGGCTTTCCGGGCCGGCGTAGCGGGCGAGGTTCACTGCGAGCGGCACCGACGCATCCTTCAGCGTCAGGTGCGCCGGCTGATCCTCGGCGTGGTTGGTGTTGCTGACGAACACCGAACTCAGGCGGTCGAAGCTGAGCGTGCCGTCGGGCTTGGGGTACTCGATGCGGGCGCACTCGTCGGCCGGCCGCAGGGCCAGATGGTCGGGCCGGCTGTTGTGCAGTGTCCAGGGCGGTGTTGTGACGCCCAGCTTCGGCAGCAGCCATTGCTCGACACCCGTCATCACTTGCCCGATGCGCGGGCCCTTCTTGAACCAGAGTTTGAAGTTGCGCTGCTGGTCGAGTTCCCGCTTCAGCCAGCTCGTTTCGAACGCCGCGGGGAACGCGCTCAACTCGTCGTGCGAGCGACCAGCCGCCAGCGCGGGCGCGATGGCTTCGGCGCACAACATGCCGCTCTTGATGGCTGCATGGCTGCCCTTGATGCGCGCGGCGTTCAGGAAGCCGGCATCGCAGCCCACCAGCGCGCCGCCGGGGAACACCAGCTTGGGAAGCGCCTGTGGCGTGCCGTTGTTGATGGCGCGCGCACCGTAGCCGATGCGTTTGCCGCTTTCGAGGTGGGCGCGGATCGCGGGTTGGGTCTTCCAGCGCTGGAATTCCTCGAACGGGCTCAGCCACGGGTTCGAGTAGTCCAAGCCGACCACGAGGCCGAGGGTGACCAGATTGCCCGACAGGTGGTAGAGAAAGCCGCCGCCGAAGCTCTCGTCGGTCATCGGCCAGCCGGCCGTGTGCACGACCAGGCCCGGCTGTGCCTTCGCCTGGTCGATCTCCCACAACTCCTTGAGCCCGAGCGCGAAGCTCTGCGGGTCCTTCCCCTCGGCGAGCTTGAACCGCTCGATCAGCTGGCGGCCGAGGTGGCCTCGTGCGCCTTCGGCGAACACGGTATAGCGGCCGAGCAGTTCCATGCCGAGCTGGAAGCTGGCCGTTGGCTCGCCGTCCTTGCCCAGTCCCTGATGACCCGTGGCCACACCCTTGACCCGGCCCTGTTCGTCGAAGAGCACTTCGGCTGCGGCAAAGCCGGGGAAGATCTCCACGCCGAGGCTCTCGGCCTGCTCGGCTAGCCACTTCACGACATGGCCCAATTGCACGATGTAGCAGCCGTCGTTGTGCAGGTTGCGCGGCACCAGCCAGTCCGGCACCCGGCGGCTGCCGAATTCGGACAGGAACAGCACGTCGTCGCCCGTCACCGGCTGCAGCAGAGGGGCGCCCAGCGACTTCCAATCCGGCAGCAGTTCCGTGAGGGCTCGCGGGTCCATCACCGCGCCGGAGAGGATGTGCGCGCCGGGCTCTGCTCCCTTCTCGAGCACCACCACCGACGCATCGGCGTGGAGCTGCTTCACGCGGATCGCGGTGGCCAGGCCCGCCGGGCCGCCGCCGACGATGACCACGTCGTAGTCCATCGCTTCGCGCGGGCCGAAGCGCTCTAGCAGTTCCACAGCATTCATGATGTCGTTGCGGGGCGTGCGTCGCGGATCGCCTGCACGGCTTCCGGATTGACCAGGGTGCTCAGGTCGCCCGCTTCTTCGCCGAGCCAGGCCGTGCGGACGACACGCCGCATCAGTTTCATGTTTCGGGTGCGGGGCAGGTCGGGCACGAAAACCACGTCGGCTGGCTTGAAGGCACCGCCGAGACCAGCAGTGACTGCGGACGACAGTGTCTTCACCGCCGTCTCGCGATCGGTCTCAGGACGTGCCACGCACAGGCACACCACGGCCGTGCCCTTGATGGGATCGGGCACGCCGATGGTGACGGCGTCCTCCAACAGCCCCGTGGCCATCAGCAGGGCCTCGATCTCGGCAGGCCCGGTGCGCTTGCCAGCGATCTTCAGCGTGTCGTCGGAGCGGCCGTGCACGTACCACATGCCATCGGCATCGCGGCTGGCGAAGTCGCCATGCACCCAAAGGTCCGGCAGGCGCGACCAGTAGCTGTCCAGGTAGCGCGCGCGGTCGTACCACAGGCCGCGCGTCAGGCCGATGGTGGGCGTGCGCATCACCAGTTCGCCGGTCACGCCCACGGGCACCGATTCGCCGCTATTGGCATCCACCACGTCGGCGCCGGTGCCGGGCACGGGTCCCGCGAAGGCACAGGGCTTGAGCGGATGGATCACGGTGCCGGTCAGGATGCCGCCCATCTCGGTGCCACCCGAGAAGTTGAGCAGCGGCACGCGGCCCTTGCCGATGCGCTCGAAGGTCCAGTGCCATGCCTCGGGCGTCCACGGCTCGCCGGTGGAGATCATCACGCGCAGCGAGCTCAGGTCGCGATCGGCCAGCGTCGCGTCGGGCAACGACATCGACAGCCGCGCAATGGTCGGCGCCAGACCCAGATAGGTGACGCGGTGACGCTCGACCAACCGCCAAAGGCGGTCCGGCTGCGGGTAGTTCGGCGCACCCTCGGCCAGCACCACTGTGGCACCGACGAGAAGGCCACCGAAGACGAGCATCGGCCCGACCAGCCAACCCATGTCGGACATCCACAGGAAGCGGTCACCGGCCTTCAGGTCCATGCAAATCGACAGGTCCAGCGCGGTCTTGATCGGGAAGCCGCAATGCGAGTGCACCACGCCCTTGGGCTTGCCGCTGGTGCCGGAAGTGAACATCAGCAGAAAGGGAGCGTCGGCCGCCATTGGCTCGGTCGCGACGTCGGCCACGTCACCCGGCACGTCGCTGGCGAGTTCGTCCCACCAGTGGTCGCGCCCTTGGACCCAGTCGTGCGGCGCCGCCAGATGGCGGAGCACCACGACATGACGCACGTTGGGGCACTGGACCAGCGCATGGTCGACGACCGTCTTTGCGCCCACGGCCTTTCCGCGCCGTAGCGATCCATCCACCGTGATGACGGCCACGGCGCGACCGTCGTTCAGACGCTGTGCGATGGCCTCGGCGCCGAAGCCCGAGAACATCGGCAGCACGATGGCGCCGATCTTCGCCACGGCCAGCATTGCGGCGGCGGCATGCGGCAGGTTGGGCAGATACATGCCCACCACGTCGCCGCGGCCGATGCCGAGCTTGCGCAGACCCCAGGCGAGCCGGCAGGTCTCGTGGTCTAGGTCGGCGAAGGTCCAGGTGGTCACAGTGCTGTCTTCACCCTCCCAGACCAGTGCCGCCTGGTCGTAGCGAGCGCTCGCGCGCCAGCGGTCAAGGCAGTTCGTTACCACGTTGGTCACGCCGCCCACGCACCAGCGTGCGAACGGGCGTCCCTGGTCGAGGTCCAGCACGCGCGCATACGGACGCTCGAACCGGTAGTCAAGGAAGCGAATCAGCGCGTCGTGAAATTCTTCGGGGTCCTGGTTAGCGCGGTCGTTGAGCGCCTCGAAGCTGTCCACGCCCTGCGCCTGCATGAGGCGCGTCAGGTTGGCCTGCTGGACCATGGCGGCGTCCGGCCGCCAGACGATGCTGGATTCGGTGGTCGGATCGGCCTGCATGTCCGTCATGCCTTCAGTTGAACGCGGCGATGCCGGTAATCGCCCGGCCGAGGATCAGCGCATGCACATCATGCGTGCCCTCGTAGGTGTTGACCACTTCCAGGTTGACCAGGTGGCGAGCCACGCCGAACTCGTCGCTGATGCCATTGCCGCCGAGCATGTCGCGCGCGACCCGGGCAATGTCCAGCGCCTTGCCGCAGGAGTTGCGCTTCATGATGCTGGTGATCTCCACGGCCGCCGTGCCCTCGTCCTTCATCCGGCCCAGGCGCAGGCAGCCCTGCAAGCCGAGCGAGATCTCGGTCAGCATGTCGGCGAGCTTCTTCTGGATCAGCTGGTTCGCAGCGAGCGGGCGACCGAACTGCTTGCGGTCGAGCACGTACTGGCGGGCACGGGCATAGCAGTCTTCGGCGGCACCGAGCGCGCCCCAGGCGATGCCGTAGCGCGCGCTGTTCAGGCAGGTGAACGGACCCTTCAGGCCACGCACCTCGGGGAAGGCGTTCTCTTCAGGACAGAACACTTCGTCCATCACGATCTCGCCGGTGATGCTGGCGCGCAGGCCGACCTTGCCGTGGATCGCCGGGGCGCTCAGCCCCTTCGCACCCTTGTCGAGCACGAAGCCGCGAATCGCGCCTTCGTCGTCCTTGGCCCAGACGACGAACACGTCGGCGATCGGGCTGTTGCTGATCCACATCTTGCTGCCGGTCAGGCTGTAGCCGCCGGGCACCTTCTTGGCGCGGGTGATCATGCTGCCGGGGTCGGAGCCGTGGTTCGGCTCGGTCAGGCCGAAGCAGCCGATCCACTGGCCCGAGGCCAGCTTGGGCAGGTACTTCTGCTTCGTGGCTTCATTTCCGAACTCGTTGATCGGCACCATCACCAGCGATGACTGCACGCTCATCATCGAGCGGTAGCCGGAGTCCACGCGCTCGACCTCGCGGGCGATCAGGCCATACGCGACGTAGTTGAGGCCGGAGCCGCCGTAGGCCTCGGGAATGGTCGGCCCGAGCAGGCCCAGTTCACCCATCTCGCGGAAGATGGCCGGGTCGGTCTTCTCGTTGCGGAAGGCGTCCTGCACACGCGGCAGCAGCCGCTCCTGGCAGTAGGCGTGCGCTGCCTCGCGGATCGCGCGTTCGTCACCGGTGAGCTGGCCGTCCAGGGACAGCGGATCGTCCCAGGAGAAGGTGTTGCGGTTGGAAGCCATGGTTGTCTCCTAGTCCTGGTTCATCAGTTGGCGGCCGACGATGATTTGCTGGATCTGTGTGGTGCCTTCATAGAGGCGAAGCAGCCGGACGTCGCGGTAGAAGCGCTCGACCGGGTACTCGTTGATGTAGCCCGCGCCACCGTGCACCTGCACGCCCCGGTCGGCGACGCGACTGGCCATCTCGGTACAGAAGAGCTTGGCGCAGGACACGCGCATGGACACGTCCGGGTCCGACACGTGCGCCGGCTTGCGGTCGAAGCGTTCGGCCACCTCGCGCACCAGCGCCCAGCCGGCGAGCAGCTCGGCCTGGCTGTCGGCGAGCATGGCCTGGATCAGCTGGAACTCGCCGAGCTTCTTGCCGAACTGCTTGCGCTCGCGCGCATAGCGGGCCGACTCATCGAGCACGCGCTGCGCGATGCCGCAGGCCACGGCCGAGATGTTCAGCCGCCCGCGGTCGAGCACCTTCATCGCAGTCTTGAAGCCCTGGCCGGGCACGCCGCCGATGATGTTCGCCGCCGGCACGCGGACGTTCTCGAGGATCACGTCGCAGGTCATCGTGCCGCGCTGGCCCATCTTCTTGTCCTTCTTGCCGAGCTTGATACCGGGCAGGTCGGCAGGCACGATGAAGGCCGAGACGCCCGATGCGCCCGGGCCACCGGTACGCGCCATCAGCGTGAAGGCGCCAGCGCGCGGCGCATTGGTGATAAAGCGCTTGGTGCCGTTCAGAACGTAGTGGTCGCCATTGAGCTCGGCCCTGGTCTTGAGCGACGCCGCGTCGGAACCTGCATCGGGCTCGGTCAGCGCGAATGACATCACCAGGTCGCCACTGGCCACCCGCGGCAGGTAGTCGGCCTTCTGGTCCGGCGTGCCGTCCATCAGGATGCCTTGCGAGCCGATGCCGATGTTGGTGCCGAACACCGAGCGGAAGGCAGGCGCGGTCTGGCCCAACTCGAAGTTGACCTGCACCTCCTGGCTGACCGACAGGCCGATGCCGCCGAACTCTTCGGGCACCGTCAGGCCGAACAGCCCCATCTCCTTCATGGCCTCGACCAACTCGGCCGGCACTTCGTCGTGCTCTTCCAGATGGTTCTCGGCAGGGACCAACTGTTCGCGCACGAAGCGCTGCACGGTGGACAGCAGGATGTCGAACGATTCTTGGTCGAGAGCCATGGTGGCGGGTCCTTGGTTCGGAGCAGGCTTCGCTATCAGCAGTGCTCGAAGACGGGCTTGCGCTTTTCGAGGAAGGCCTTCATGCCCTCGTGGGCGTCGTCGCTGGCGAATCGGGCATGCAACTGGCGGCGTTCAAAGCCGATGCCTTCCGCCAGCGAACCCTCGTAGGCGCGGTTGACTGACTCCTTGATGGCCATCAGCGCCGGCAGCGAGAAGCCCGCGACTGTGGTGGCCAGGGCCAGGGCCTCGTCGTAAAGGCGTTCGACGGGCACGACACGCGAGACCAGCCCGTAGCGGTCGGCCTCCGCGGCGTCGAGCGTGCGCGCCGACAGGCACATGTCCATGGCCTTGGCCTTGCCCACCACGCGAGGCAGCCGCTGCGTGCCGCCGGCACCGGGCATCATCGCGAGCTTGATTTCCGGTAGCGCGAACTTGGCGTTGTCGGCAGCGACGACGATGTCGCAGGCCAGCGCCAGTTCACAGCCGCCGCCCATCGCAAAACCCGCCACCGCGGCGATCACCGGCTTGCGCACGCGGCGGATGGTTTCCCAGTTGCGGGTGATGAACTCGCTGCGGTAGACGTCCATGTACGTCCAGTCGGCCATGGCTGCGATGTCGGCGCCCGCCGCAAAGGCCTTGGCGCTGCCGGTAATAATGATCGCGCCGATGCCCTCGTCGGCGTCGAAGCCGAGCAGTGCCTGCCCCAGTGCGTCCATCAGGGCGTCATTGAGAGCATTGAGCTGCTGGGGCCGGTTCAGCGTGATGACGCCGACACGGCCGACCGTCTCGATCAGGATCGGGGATTCGGTCGTCATCACCGTGCTCACCGTCAGTCCGGCCGCGCCGTCACTCGACGACGATCTTGCGATCGCGGATCAGCGCGGACAGGGTCTTGCCTTCCTCTGCCAGCAGCTTCTTGAATTCGGCGGTTTCGAGCGTCACGGGTTCTGCGCCCGGGTCGCCGAAGCGCTGCTTGACCGCGGCGGTGGCCAATACTTTGGCGAGCTCGCGCGACAGGCGCGCAGTCACCTCGGCCGGCGTGTTGTTCGGCACCCAGAGGCCGAACCAGATGTCCAGGCCGGCGTTCTTGATGCCGAGGTCGGCGTAGGTGGGCACATCCGGGAAGAAGGGCGACTTCTTGTCGCTGGCGACCGCCAGCAGCTTGACCTTGCCGGACTTGATGTGGGGGAAGGCGATGCCCGGATCGAAGGCCAGGTCTGCCTGGCTGGCCATCACGTCCTGCAGCGCAGGAGCTGCCCCGCGGTAGGGCACGTGGGTGATGAAGGTGCCGGTGCTCTGCTTGAACAACTCGCCAGCCAGTTGCGGCGGCGTGCCTGTTCCGGCCGAGGCGTAGGAGAGCTTGCCCGGGTTCGCCTTGGCCATGGCGATGAGCTGCTTCGTATCCTTGACCTCCAGGCCCGGTCGCGTGATGAGGTACATCTGCGTGCGTCCGATGCTCATCACCGGGGTGAGATCGCGCGACGGCAGGATCGGGGACTTGAACAGTGACGGATTGGCCGTCTCGACCGACGTCGGAGCCACGAACAGCGTGTAGCCGTCGGGCGCCGCCTTGATCACCTCGCCGGCGGCGATGTTGCCGCTGGCCCCGGGCTTGTTGTCGACGATCACGGTCTGGCCCAGCGCCTCGGTGAGGCCCTGCGCGACGACACGGGCCATCACGTCGGTGGTGCCGCCGGGGGCGAAGCCGACGACGATGCGCACGCTCTTCGTGGGCCAGGCGGCCTGAGCGAGTGCAGAGCCGTTGGCGCACATCAGCCCTAGCGAGGCGACGGCAGCGAAAAACACGCGACGCAGGGGTTCGCCGGTGTGGTGGAAAGTGGTGTTCATGGATCTGTCTCCGTTTGCTTTGGGTGCGCTCAAATCAATCACAGGCTGCCGTCGCGCAACATCTCGCGCAGCCTGAACTTCTGGATCTTTCCGGATGGGGTGGCCGGCATCGCGTCGCGCACGATCAGACGCTCGGGGATGTACTGCAGCGCGACCTTCTGCGACTTCAGGAACTCGACCATGCCGGTGAGGTCCAGCATCTGGCCCGCCTTGGGCACGACCACAGCGCAGGCGCGCTCGCCCAGGCGCTCATCCGCGTAGGCGACGATGGCCACCTGCGCCACAGCCGGATGCTTGTAGAGCAGCGCCTCGATCTCGAAGACCGGAATGTTCTCGCCGCCGCGGATGATCACGTCCTTGCTGCGGCCGCTGATGCGGATGTAGCCGTTGGCGTCCATCGTGGCCAGGTCGCCGGTGTCGAACCAGCCCTGCGTATCGGTGGCGTTGAGTTGCGGGCGGTTCAGGTAGCCGCCGAAGTTGGAACACGCTCGCACGAGCAGCTTGCCGACTTCGCCCGCGGGGATGGCCTGGCCATCCAAGTCGACGACCTTCACTTCCACGCCGGGCAGCGGGCAGCCGTCGGTGCTGCAGGCGAGCTGGTCGTCGTCGTCGAGCTTGATCAGCGTGACGGCGCCGTTCTCCGTCATGCCCCAGGCCGATACGATCTTGGTGCCGAGCACCTTGCGGGCCTGCTCGACCAGTGGGCCGGGGATCGGCGCGCCGGCGCAGAGGAAGGTCTTCAGGCTCGGCACTGTGGTGCCACTCTCCTGCACTTTCTTCGTCAGGTCGGTCAGGAACGGCGTCGAGGCCATCGTGAAGCTCACGCTCTCGGTGCGGATGAGCTCGATCGCCTTCTTCGGCTCCCACTGGTCCTGAAGCACCACGCTGGCGCGCAGCATGATGGGCATCATGAGGCCGTACATGAAGCCGGTCTGGTGCGCCATCGGCGACGCCATCAGGACGACGTCGTCTTGCCGCAGGGCCAGGCGCTCCGCGTAGGGCACGATGTTGGCCATCAGCGTGTTGGCCGAGTGCATCACGCCCTTGGGCTCGCCCGTGGTGCCCGAGGTGTAGATCAGCTGTGTGATGTCGTCCGGCCCCGGACGACTGCGGGTCAGGATGTCGCGAGCGTCGGGCTCGTTCTCCCAGGCCGGCTTCGTCAGCAGGGCATCAAAGTCATCGGCGCCGCCGCCGCCCACCACGACGATGCGTTGAAGGTGGGGCAGGCTGGGCTGCAGACCCCGTGCCATGGCTTCATGATCGAAGCCGCGGAACAACTTGGGTACCACCAGCACTTTGGCTTGCCCATGCTTGAGCATGAACGACAGCTCGCGCTCGCGGAAGATGTGCATCATCGGGTTGAGCACCGCACCGATGCGGGAGCAGGCCAGGTACAGCACGCTGAACTGCCACCAGTTCGGCAACTGCATCGCCACCACGTCGTTGCGGCCGACTCCCAGGCGCGCCAGGCCCACCGCCACCCGGTCAGCCAGGGCCGCGAGTTCGCTGTAGCTGAAACGGCGCACCTCACCCGAGTCGACGCGCACTGCTGTCAGCGCGAGCTTGTCAGGGCAGGCGGCGACACAGGCGTCCAGGTCGTCGTTGATGGTTCGGTCATGCCACCAGCCGCGGGCGATGCTGTCAGCGCGACGGGGTGGCAACAGAACGGGGTCGAACTCCATGGCTTGTCTCCGGGTGGTCTTGTTGTGGTCAGGCCGGCACGAACTTGCGTCCGGCGCGTGTGCGGGCAATGATGGTCTTCATGATCTGGGCCGTACCGTCACCGATCTGGAAGCCCAGCACGTCACGCAGGCGTTGTTCCATGAGCCCGCGGTCGTAGCCGCCGTGGCCGTAGCACAGCAGGCATTGGTGGATCACGTCGTAGGCGAGCTTCGGGCCCCACCACTTGGCCATGCCGGCTTCGGCGGAGTGCGGCAGGCCCTTGTCCTTGAGCCACAGGCCCTGCAGGCACACGAGGCGTGCGCCCTCGACCTCGGTGTCGAACTGCGCCAGCGGGTGTGTCACGCCCTGGAAGGCCGACAGCGGCTGGCCGAAGGCCTGGCGCTGGGTGATGTACTCCCAGGTCTCCTCCAGCGCCACGCGCGCCACCGCCAGGCACTGCAGGCCGATCAGCGAACGCGAGAAGTCGAAGCCGTGCATCACCTGCACGAAGCCCTTGTTCTCGTCGCCCAGCCGGTGGCTCACCGGCACACGCACGTTCTCGAAGAAGATCGAGCCGCGGCCGATAGCACGCTGGCCGTGGCAATCGAAACGGTTGGTGGTGAGGCCCGGGGTGTCCATGGGCACCAGCAGCGCGGTCACGCCGTGCGCCGCGGATTCCGGCGTTCCGGTGCGACCGAACACCACCGTGATGTCGGCCTGGTCCGCGGCGGAGATGGAGGTCTTTTCGCCGTTGATGACGTAGAAGTCTCCGTCGCGCTCGATGCGCAGGCGCAGGTTGGCCGCGTCCGAGCCGCCACGCGGTTCGGTCAGCGCGATGGCGCAGATCGCCTCGCCCTGCACGATCTTCTCCAGCCAGGGGCCGACGATGTCGGGGTTGCCGTACTTGGACAGGATCTGGCTGTTGAGAGAAGCCAGCAGGTTCAGGTACGAAAAGCTCAGGTCGGCGCGCGCAATCTCCTCGTGGATCACACCCGCAGCCAGGCAGCCCATGCCCAGACCACCGAACTGCTCGGGCAGTTCGGGGCAGATGAACCCGAGCTCGCCCATCTCGCGCAGCAGCGAGCGGTCCAGCACGCGCGTACGGTCGCGCTCCTGGAATCCCGGCTTGACACGTTCGTCGGCGAAGCGGCGCGCCGTCTCGGCCAGCGCCTGAAGGTCTTCGTCGATGTAAGGGTTCGGGTTCATCGCGGCGCTCCCCGGCTTACTTGGCGTACTTGCGGAAGTCGGGCTTGCGCTTGTCCTTCAGCGCGGCCACGCCTTCGCGCGACTCGTCGGTGTCGTAGTACAGCTTCAGCGCGTACATGCCGAGGCCGGCGATGCCCGCCTGGTGCGCGGTGTCGCTGTTGAAGCTGCGCTTGGCGATGGCGATGGCCGTCGGGCTGCGCTCGCAGATCGTCTCGGCCCATTCCTGAACCGTGGCGTCGAGCTGCTCGTGCGGCACGCAGATGTTGGCCAGGCCCATGGCCACGGCCTCGGCGCCCGAGTAGCGCTTGTTCAGGTACCAGATCTCGCGTGCCTTCTTCTCGCCCACCACGCGGGCCAGGAAGGCGGTGCCGTAGCCCGGATCGACCGAGCCCATCTTCGGGCCGACCTGGCCGAAGATGGCCTTCTCGGAGCAGATGGTCAGGTCGCAGATCGTGCACAGCACGTTGCCGCCGCCGATCGCGAAGCCCTGCACGCGGGCGATGACGGGCTTGGGCACGTCGCGGATGGCGGTGTGCAGTTCTTCCATTGGCAGGCCGATGGTGCCGCGGCCGTCGTAGTTGCCGTCGTGCGCCGACTGGTCGCCGCCAGTGCAGAAGGCCTTCTCGCCGGCGCCGGCCAGCACGATGCAGCCGACGTTGCGGTCGTAGCCCGCCTTGTTCAGCGCCTTGATGATCTCGTCGCAGGTGGTGCCGCGGAACGCGTTCATCTTGTCCGGGCGGTTGATGGTGATCCAGGCCACGCCGTTGCGGACCTCGTACAGGATGTCTTCGAAGTTCATGTCGGTATCTCCAGGGTGGGGTGGCTTGGGTCAGCCGTTCATGGTCAAGCCGCCGGACACGCTCAGCACCTGTCCGGTGACGAAGGCGGCGTCGCTGCTGGCGAAGAAGAGGATGGCGCCCGGCAGGTCGTCGGGCTGGCCGATGCGGCCGAGCGGGATGGAGCGCGTGAACGCCTCCATCAGCTTCTCGGGGTTGCCCGCGCCTTCCTTGTAGTCGGCGAAGAGCGCGGTGTCGGTCGGGCCGGGGCAGACGACGTTGACGGTGATGCCGTGGCGGGCATGCTCGCGGGCGATGGTCTTGGAAAACGCCACCAGGCCGCCCTTGCAGGCCGCGTACACGGCCTCGCCGGAGGAGCCGACGCGTGCCGCGTCGGACGCGATGTTGACGATGCGGCCCTTCTTGCGCGTGGCCATGCCGGGCAGCACGGCGTGGTGCATGTGCAGCGCGCCCGTGAGGTTGATGGCAATCAGCTTGTCCCACTGCGCCGGCTCGGTCTTGGTGAAGGGCTTGAAGACGTCCCAGCCGGCGTTGTTGACCAGCACGTCGATCGGGCCGAGGTCCTTTTCGGCGGCGATCACGGCAGCGTCGACGCTCACGCGGTCGGTGATGTCGCAGCGGAAGGCCTGCGCGCGGCCGCCTTCGGCGCGGATGCCGGCGGCGACCTTTTCGGCCGCGTCCAGGTTCAGATCGAACACGGCGACGACCGCGCCTTCGCCGGCGAAGCGACGGCATGTGGCGCCGCCGATGCCGCCGCCGCCTCCAGTGACGATCACGGTGTGGTTGTCGAAGCGCTTGCTCATTGGGTCTCTCCGTTGCAAAAGTAGGTCGGTTAGCCGAAGATGTGGCGTATCGGCCTGAATAGATACGTCAATACATTGACGCAACTATAGGACAGACCTCTGGCGGCCTCAAGCGGCTTTTTCCTCCTATTGATAGTGGTAAACCCTATGTCAAACTCACGCAACACCAAGATCGACCTTGCCAACAGGTTGTTCTTTCGCCTCTACCAATGCGCAAACATGTTGCATAAAACAGGGACCCGTGCCGTCGAGGACGAAGGGCTGACGACGCAGCAGTGGGCCGTGTTGGGTGCCCTATCGCGCGAGAAGTCGCAGGGCGGCATGAGCATTGGGGATCTGGCCCGCTACCTGATGGTGAGCAGGCAGAACCTGTCGGGCCTCATCAGCCGCATGGAGCGGGACGGGCATGTGGCCGTCGCCGCAAGCGGGCAGGACCGCCGCTCACGCGTGGTCACGATGACGGAGTCGGGACGACACGTTTGGCAGGACCTGGCTTTGCCCAAGATCCACGGCTACTACGAGGCCATCCTGGCCGACTTCTCGGTCAACGACGTCACGCACACGCTGCACTACCTGCTCAAGATCCTCGAGAACATGCAGAGGCTCGATGCCGAAAGGCTTTCGGCGGAGGAAGGTGACGAAGCGCAGGCGTTGGCTTAGGGTCGTCGGACGCGGCACTGACGTGAGTGCGCCTCGCTCGCCTGCCTGTCGCTGCCTGACAACTCGGGCTCCAAACTGGTCGAGCGAATGTCGGCTATCCGACGCTGGCGTCACCGGCAGGTTATGGCCGACTGTGTGAGTTCGAGGTCAATCCAGGAAGCTGACTTGGCGGGGCGATTGGTCGAAAGACATGCGTATTTCAGCCCATCGTGGACGGCGTTTCAGCCTGATGGTGGACGGGATTTCAGCGTGATCGTGGACGGCGTTTCAGTCTGATCGTGGACGCTGTTTCAGCGTCATCGTGGACGATGGGGGTGGCGCGCAGGTGATCTTCTGACCGGCATAGGCTGGCCGCTTTTTGCGGTCCGAGCCGATGCCAACGAACAGAGTCACGATGCGCCGTATCCGAGAGGCATTGCGCCTGCACCTGCAGGCCGGTTTGAGCTACTGCGAGGTAGGTCGAGCGCTCAAGATTTCCAAGAGCGCGGTTGGCAAGTACGTCTCGCTTGCCCGGGTGGCTGGCGTGGACTGCGCGGTGGTCGAGGGGCTCACCGACGAGGAACTTGAGGCCCGGCTGTACCGGCCGCCTGTGGCCCGGTCCAGCCACCTGTTGGCGCCCGACTTCGGCGCCGTCCACCAGGAGCTCAAGCGCCCCGGCGTCACGCTGATGCTGCTGTGGGAGGAATACGCCGCGGCCCTCACTGGTCAAGTAGGGCTGGCCTACAAGTACACCAGCTTCTGCGTGAAGTACCGCGAGTTCGCCAAGGCGCAGCAGCGCTCGATGCGCCAGGTTCACATCGCCGGCGAGAAGCTGTTCGTCGACTATGCCGGCGACACCGTGCCGATCGTCGATGCCAGCACCGGCGAGATCACGCGGGCGCAGATCTTCGTGGCCGTGCTTGGGGCCTCGAACTACACCTTCGCCTGTGCCACGCCGCGCCAGACCACCGAGGACTGGATCGGGGCGCAGGTGCTGGCGCTGGAGTTCATGGGCGGTGCGCCCAGGCTCATCGTGCCCGACCAGGCCCGCGCGCTGATCAAGACACCCGGTCGCTACGACCCCGAGCCCGGCCGCGCCTATGAGGAATTCGCCCAGCACTACGGCTGCGCCGTGCTGCCGGCCCGGCCGGCCCACCCGCGTGACAAGCCCAAGGTGGAGGCCGCGGTGCTGCTGGTGCAGCGCTGGATCCTGGCGCGGCTGCGCAACCGGCGCTTCTTCAGCCTGGGCGAACTCAACAAGGCCATTGGCCTGCTGCTGGCCGACCTGAACCAGCGGCCGTTCAAGAAGCTGCCGGGCTGCCGGCGCAGCGCCTTCGAGCAACTTGACATGCCGGTGCTGCGACCGCTCCCGGTGGCCCGCTTCGCCATCAGCCGCTGGAAGACCGCCAAGGTGAACGTCGACTACCACGTCGAATTCGACGGCCACTACTACAGCGTGCCGCACCGGCTGGTGGGCGCCAAGCTCGACGTGCGCGTCACCGGCCCGCTGCTGGAGTGCTTCGCGGCGAACCAGCGCGTGGCCGGCCACCCCTTGAGCGCCGTGCGCGGCGGCTTCACCACCACGCCCGATCACATGCCGGCCTCGCATCGCGCCCACTTGGAATGGACGCCGGCCAAGCTCATCGCCTGGGGCGAGCGCATTGGCGTGAGCACGGCCGCGGTGGTGACCTGGCAGATGACGCATCGCCCGCACCCCGAGCAAGGCTACCGCGCCTGCCTGGGCCTGTTGGCGCTGGCGCGCAAGTACAGCGCGCCGCGGCTGGAAGCGGCCTGCACCCGGGCCATGGCCATCCGTGCGCCCCACCTGCGCAGCGTGACCAGCATCCTGCAATGCGGACTCGACAGCCAACCCAAGCCCCTGAGCGCCGCAGACAACCCGGTCGTGGCACACGACAACGTGCGCGGGCCCGACTACTACCACTGACGACAACTACCAACCCACGCCGAAGGACGACATCACCCATGCTCAACGAACACACCCTGGATCAACTGCGCACGCTGCGCCTGGACGGCATGGTGCGCGCCCTGGAAGACCAGGCCAGCACGACCGCCGCGGCCGAACTGCCGTTCGACGACAGGCTGACGCTGCTGGTGCAGCGCGAGATCGCCTGGCGCGATGACCGCCGCGTGGCCCGGCTGCTGAAGGCCGCCAAGCTCAGGGTGAGCGCGGCCTGCATTGAGGACATCAACTGGCGCGCCAGCCGTGGCCTGGACCGCAGCCTGATCACGGCGCTGGCCACCGGCGACTGGTTGCGCCATGCCCGCAATTTGCTCATCACCGGCGCCACGGGCAGCGGCAAGACGTGGCTGGCCTGCGCGCTGGCTCACCAGGCTGCACGCAGCGGCTTCTCGGTGCTGTACGTGCGGGCGGCGCGCCTGTTTGACGAACTGCAGGTGGCGCACGGGGACGGCAGCTTCGCGCGTCGCCTGGTGCAGCTGGCCCGGCTGGACCTGCTGGTGATCGACGACTTCGCCATCGCGCCCATGGGCGCCCCCGAGCGCAACGACCTGCTGGAGTTGCTGGACGACCGCATCGGCATGCGCGCCACGCTGATCACGAGCCAGTTGCCGGTGAAGGCCTGGCACACCTACCTGAACGACCCAACGCTGGCGGACGCCATCCTCGACCGGGTCGTGCACGCCAGCCACAAGATCGAGCTCAAGGCCACGAAGTCCATGCGCGACACGGCCGAGGGGGGCGCCTCCGGCGGCCTGGCAGGGGCCTGAATTCTTGAGATCAAGTCGGGCCTGGAGCCAACCCCGACACACGCACCACGGCAGGCCATTTCAGGCTGATCGTGGACGATTCAGATACATTCAAACCAGTTCCTGCGCGCCTCCCCGGCGCTGCCCACGGCAACCCAGATTTGCCGTCCACGATCAGCCTGAAATGGGCGTCCACGATCGCTGAAATACGCAAAAGACACCTGCCGCAAGTCACGACCTTCGGGACCCGGACCCACACCCGAAACCAGTTGTCCGAGGATGCCGTCATGCAAGAGCCTTGGAACGTTCCCAGTAGGAGGACGTGGCCGGCGACTCGGTCGCGATTTCAGACGATATGCTGCGACTGTTCACCGAGGTTTCCACAGTTGAGGACTTTGTCGCATGACCACTTCAGCCAAGTCTCGGCCCCGCGGGGGGACAAAAGCGGGCGGCGCCTCGCCCGCGAACTACGCATCACCACGTGTCACCAAGGCGCTGTTGGCGGACAGCCTGCCGACTCGCAACGAGCGGCTGGCCAGCGCTGACATGGTCTCCACTGATGAAGCGGCAGTGCTTGCCCAGACGACCCGAGCAACCGTCAACACCTGGATCGACAAAGGACGCTGCATTGGTTTGACACAAACCAAGCGAGGGTACCGGTTACCCCGCTGGCAGTTCGAGCCGCGAATGTGGGATGCCTTGCCAAAACTCAGTGTTGCGCTCAACACTCGAGACGGCTGGGCGTTGCTCAGCTTTCTGGAGTCACCCAATGGCGCGTTGAACGGGGTGACGCCGCGTGCTGCAATTGAACAGGGCCAAGGAGCGCGCGTGCTGCAAGTTGCAGAGGCTGAGGGTTTCTGATGAAGTCGGTGTCGTTGCGCTGACGTGGACCATGTTGGCGTCGGCGCCTGTCATGCGCCACAGGGCTCAAGTATGCGGCGTCCTACCGGACTGTCCTGAGCAACCGATCTTGTCCGAGACAAGCCAATTGGAATCGCAACGCAAACGCCGGCTATGCAACACATTGATGACAATGATCGCGACTGACTCGATGCCGACAGCGCCGGCGAAGGCACGCACACGCACCTTGGGCGCTGAACACGAGTTGCCCACCGCAACAGTCATGCGTTCGTCGCGAGCGACGCCCGCCCGTCGCCGTGGACAACTCTGCGAAGGTGGCGTGCGGACCCGTGCGTCGAAGTGGATGGCGGAGGCGGATCGGAAGCACTCGCGCCGCTGAACCGGAATCGGAGGCGGAATTGATCGGAATACGCACCTGGCGCTGGGATCAGGACCAATCGCTCCAGCGCAGCACTTTATGGCGTTTTATGGAAGTCACATAATTGGGCGTTCTGCCCAAAAGTCGGTCGACTGACAGGCGACAGTGCCCCACACGGTCCCTTCTATTCCAGAAGCCGACCTCAATTTTTCCTACGCAACAACAACGACCGGCCCATTGCAGCTTCCAAGGGTTCTATGCGGAACTGTTTCTGCGACATCTGGAGTCTGGTGACTTCGACTTCCCGCTCGAACCTCGCTCAGCAATCGGATGTCGGAGTCCGGCGAGTTCGTTGTGTTGTAGGCGTCAACACCTATTCGTGCTTGCCAACGGAAATTGGGGTCAGTTCAGTCGATGCGAATGAAAAGGCTTCCTTGGTATGGAAGAATCCAGCTCGGTGCGCTTCGAATACCCGTCGCTCTTCCTTTGCGCGAAACTTTCGCCGAGGAGACTTCCGTCTTATGGAAGATTTTGGCCTTGACCCCATCCAAATCAATTCAGCCCCCTCAGCGCCGATTCATCGGATAGTTGATGTAGCTGCGCTCAGGCGCAGTGCATGGGGACCGGGGTGCAAGATCGTCTGTGTAGCCATAAGGGACAAGGAGCGACACGCTTCGCGCTGCCGGTATCGCGACGGGTCAGCTCACCTGAGAGGGCCAAGGACTGTGCTGCGGCGCTTCGCGCGTTCGGAGTTCCGTCGTTCGGGCAAGTGATTGTCGAGGCACGTCTTAGGCATGGTTTGTCGGCGGTGACGGCAGCTGCGGCCGCAAAGGTCTCGGCGGCCTACTACTCAGACCTTGAGAATTGCAAGCGTCTCGCGCCCTCGCGATCAACAGCACTTCGTATTGCGCGGGCGCTCCGTATGAGTGAAGTAGAGACCGGTCACTTGGGCTTGTTGGCGCAGGCTGAGCGCGGGGCAGCACAGCGAGAGGTGCCGCTGCCCCCCCAAGTTTCGCCAACCACTGACCACTACAACCAGCACGGTCGGTCTGCAGGTGTCCGTGGCCCGGGTCGGTGCTTTCGAAGCGCCACTAAACGAGGTACCGATGGACAAATCACTGGAGCAAAGGCTCGCCGAAACGACCATACCATTACGGGAGCTTCGTTTGATCTTTGGCGACCGTATGCTCAGTCAGCTCGTTGGACCGCCGTCCGAGTCGGGTGCGGAGGTCTCGCACTCGCCCTGGTGACGCGCTGAAGGCGATACTGATGACTGACTGTTTCAACGAAGGTGATCGCGCAACTTACATTGCTCGACTCGTGGGCATCGTGCAAAAGATGGTTGATGAATCCGGTGACCCGACCGGATTCGATGCGGCGAATTGGACAGCTGCGTTCCTTGCTCGCCCAAATCATGCTCTGGGTGGCCAGCTACCAAGCGAGTGCTTGCGGACGGAGGAAGGTCGCGCAATCGTCGAGCGTTTGCTGCTGAGTATGCAGAGCGGCGCGTACCTCTGAGCACTATGGCACTCGGATCGATGCGCCAATAGAGCCGGCTCCAGTGCAGGTTTTTGCGACGGGTGCTAGGTCCTCGCGCCCGCTAGTACGCTCGTCGGCTAACGTCTTGTTCGCGGTATCGCGTACGAATATTAGACTGCCGACCAGCACCTCGGCGATCTACTGTCGCGTGATGGCACCGTCGCCGGGATCACCAGCTGGGCGTGTGTCACCCTGCAGGAATGTGACGCGAGGCTGTGGGCTGCTTTCGCCATTACGACGGCCGCTGTCATCTCAGTCTTTCATCGCCACGCGAAGGTGCTCGACAGCGTCTGCGCTTGTCTTCGCCTTGAAGGCGCGCTGCAAGCTATCCCTGCTCGCAACTGCTTGCCGATTCAGAGTGAGCGTCCTGCCGTCCCATCTTGAACGGCGCCGAGGCGCCCCTGACGATGGTGCCCACCAATTCGAACAGGTGGGCACCTATGCAACCCAGATCCCAGCGGCGCGTGCATGGCGCCGAGTTCAAGACGCAGGTGCTGGCTGAATGCCAGCGGCCAGGTGCCTCGGTGGCGGCCGTGGCTCTGGCCCACGGCCTGAACGTCAACCTGGTGCGCAAGTGGCTCGTCGGCCGTGGCATCAAGCGCACCGGACTCGCCGCGCCGAGGACGGTGGCGCGCAAGCCGGCGGGCACCAAGACATCGGTGCCGTCGCTGCAGTTCATTCCGGTGGAGATCGCACCCACGCCAGTGGCCGCGAACACCGCCACCGCCGCTGCACCGGACCATGCCGAGCCGTCCGCTGCCGAGGTGATCCGCGTCGAACTGACCCGCGGCGCGACGCAGCTGTCGGTGCGCTGGCCATCGGCCCAGGCCGCCGCATGCGCCGCCTGGCTGCGCGAGCTGGCCGCCGTCGCGTTGAAGGACTGACCACCGCCATGATCAGGATCGACGCACTGTGGCTGTGCAGCCAGCCGCAGGACATGCGCGCCGGTGCCGACCGACTGCTGACGGTGGTGGTCAACACGCTCGGCGAGGCCCGGGCGCACCATGGCTACATCTTCGCCAATGCGCGCGCCAGCCGGCTCAAGCTGCTCGTGCACGACGGCTTCGGCGTGTGGTGCGCCACCCGGCGGCTGCACGCAGGCCGCTTCGTCTGGCACGCGCCCGAGGCGGGTTCGGCAGCGCCCGCCTTGCAGCTCAGCACCCAGCAGTTCGAGGCGCTGGTGCTGGGCCTGCCCTGGCAGCGACTGGGTGAGTTGGCCACCATCCGCCGTTGTTGATCGGGGCACGACGGCCTGCGGGCCGTTGACAGCGCAAGTGCCAATGGCGCCGTGGTGCCTGGCACGGCAACATGCGCACATGCCGGTTGAAGTTGCCAGCGCCATCGATCTGACGAGCCTCCCCGCCGAGGTGGCCGCACTGATCGAGCGACTGCAGCAACAGGCCCAGGCCGATGCCCAGGAACTGGCCCGCCGCGACCGGGAGATCGCGCTGGCTCGGGTCAAGATCGACAAGCTCAACTTCGAGGTCGCCCGGCTGCGCCGCTGGAAGTTCGATGCCAAGACCGAGACGATGACGGCGGAGCAGCGGCTGCTGTTCGCTGACGTCATGGCCGAGGACGAGGCCAGCCTGTGCGCCAAGCTCGCCGAGCTGCAGCGTGACCTGCCCGAGATCCCCAAGACGCCGAAGGCACCGCCGCGCCGGCCGCGGCGCCAGGCACTGCCCGAGCACCTGGAGCGCGTCGAACACCGCCACGAGCCCGAGGACACCACCTGCCCGAACGCCGAATGCGGCCGCCCGATGCAGCGCATCGGCGAGGACGTCAGCGAGAAGCTGGACATCATCCCGGCGAAGTTCTTCGTGCACCGGCACATCTACGGCAAGTGGGCCTGCAAGTGCTGCCAGCAACTGCGCCAGGAGCCGGCCGAGCCGGACGTCATCGACGGTGGCATCCCGGCCGCCGGGCTGGTGGCGCACACGCTGATCAGCCGCTTCGTGGATCACCTGCCGTACTACCGGCAGTCACCCATCAACGCGCGCTCGGGCGTGCACACGCCGCGTTCGACGCTCGCATCCTGGGGCGGCGCCGGCGGCGTATCGCTGGTCCCGCTGGTCGAACTGCTGCGGCGCTTCGTCCTCAGTTGCCCGGTGCTGCATGCCGACGAGACGCCGCTGCCGCTGCTGGACCCGGGTGCGGGCAAGACGAAGAAGGTCTACGTCTGGGCTTGGGCGCGCAGCCACCACGATCCGCACCCGGGTGTGGTCTACGAGTTCTGCCTGGGACGCGGGGCACAGTACCCGGTGGCCTTCCTCGCAGGCAAGGGGCCACCGAGTGCGGAGCCGGCGTGGAACGGCACTCTGATCACCGACCAGTACGCCGGTTACAACGGCGTGCTCGATGCCAAGGTCTACCCGCAGCGCAAGTCAGCAGCGTGCGCCGCGCATGCCCGGCGCCGCTTCGAGGAGCTCAGCCGCGGCGGCAGCAGTGCCAGCGCGGTGGCCACCGAGGCGATGCTGCGGTGGACGCGGATCTACCGGGCGGAAGCGGCCTTCGCCGGGATGGGCTGCGAGGAGCGTCGGCGCGCGCGGCAGGTGCTGAGCCGGCCGCTGTGGGAGGAGTTCGAGCTGTGGCTGAAGCTGCAGCGCACGCAGGTGCCGGACGGCACCAAGATCGCCGAGGCGATCGACTACAGCCTGAACGCCTGGAAGGCGCTCACACTGCACCTGGACGACGGCGCAGTGCCCATCGACAACAACCTGATCGAGCGCCAGGTCAAGCCCTGGAAGCTGGGTGCCAAGAACTGGCTGTTCGCCGGCAGCGCGCTGGCCGGGCAGCGCGCTGCGGTGGTGATGAGCCTGGTGCAGTCGGCCAAGCTCAACGGGCTGGATCCGTGGGCCTGCCTGCGCGACGTGCTGGCCCGCATCCACACCCACCCCAACCACCGGCTCGACGAGTTGTTGCCGCACCGCTGGCGGCCGGCATGACGACGGGGCGGCTCACGCAGTGGGCGGTGATCGAGGCCGAGATCGCCGTGCGCCGCATGAGCCACGACCAGAAGGTGAGTCTGGCCGACGAGATCTACGCCCAGCAGCCCAACATGCTGGCCTCGATCCTGGTGCTGCCGAGCATGGGGGTGAGCATGGTGCAGCTGGAGGTGGCGCTGCACATCCTGTTGGTCACCTTCCAGGCGATGAAGCTCAGCGGCCACCCTTGGCCGCTGGTCACCGAGGACATCCAGGACGGCTGCCTGCAGCGCCTGACGGCCCGTGCGCGCTTCAACGAGGGGCTGCCGCAGGAACTGGCGAACAAGCTCGTCGAAGAGTTCCACAACGAACACGCCGAGCGCTACCTGCTGGCGTTCGTTTACGGCAACCTCCGCGAGCACGACCTGATGGCCGTCCGCACCGAGGCGGAGAAGTACCTGATGATGGCTGCGCTCAACCTGGTGGAGTGCGTCGCCTTCGTTGGGGCGGTCAAGCCGACGCGATAGAGAAAGGGCCAACCCGTCCGTCAAGATGGGACGGCCAGACGCTCACGATTCAGAGCCTTCATCCGCCTGAGTTCAATACCCGCTGCTACGTTGCCGCCAGTCCCGGCGAGGTCTGGAACGAACATACCGTCCCATGCGTTCATCTTGACGTTGAGCTTTGATGGCCAGGTCCGCTCGGCCTTGTCTTCGAAGTGGGAGACGAAATCAAGAAAGAGGTAGAGGCCTTCTTCGAGGGTGCGCATATGCAGGTTGCTGAACAACGTGACGGCAAGCGTCTCGACGACGAAGGAGCGAACACGTGCGTCCTCGGGCAGGGAGCAGTTCCAGTCCTTCAGCAGCTTGACCAGAGGAACCAGCAACCCGCCATTCGCGTTGTTCGCTGCACTGAGTACCTTCTGATGTCGCTTCGGTGATGACTCGAACCAGGTCTCGTCGGCGTGGTTGCCAATCAAGACGATGTCGTTGCCGGGCCGCGTGATGGCGGGCACGCAGTCAATATGGAGATGACCAAGCTCCAGACGCAAGGACCGCTTCTGGGTGAAGGTCGAGCTCGACGGGTACTCGTCGCGGAGTACCCGTGCAAAGGACCGCAGCACGGTAGACGGGTTTGGCCTTTCTGCAAGGCCCAGGAACGCGCCAGGCCACTGCGTGGGGTCGATGACGAAGATGACGTCAATATCCCCGATGGGCCTCAGAGCGGTGTTGCGGCGGTAGCTCCCGCTGAGGTAGCAGTCGACGATGCGGTTGCCCACCTCGCGCCTGCTCAGAACGTCTACGAGATGGCCGTAGCTTCGGCTGGCCGCCTCCTTCTGCTTGGCCGTTGGCTCAATGTCCTTGGCCCACGACTTCAGGGCAGCTTCGACGCTCGCCATCTCGTTCTCGGTCAGTTGATGACGACCGCGGCGGGCGCGACCTCCGGGTACGACAGCGACGGGCGGTAGGAGCCGTCCACCTGGTAGGTGAAGTCGTACTCGTAAAGCGTCAGTGGCTTCATCATGGCCACCTGACGTCCAAGGTAGAACGTAAATGCGTTGGGTGCTGAAATGAACAGGTGGATTCGCTCACGCCTCGCAGCAGGGCTTGAATCGCGGTCCTTCTTGAGCTTATCTGCAAGCTGCTCTGCAAGGGCATTGGCGTGCGCGCCTGAAGAAACTGCCTGAGCAGAGGGCCCGCAGGATGGTCGAGCCACGAGCAGCCTTCGCACCTTTGGACCATTCTCCTGAAGGTACTGCTTGACTGCGGCCGCAGTGTCTCGCGTGACGCTGACGGCGCAAGCCGTGCCGGAAGCACTTGCATCGAGCTCTTCCTGTTCGAACACCCACCCCGGGCTGTCGTCTGCCAACTTCTGGTCGTCCGGCGCCCAAATCTTGAGTACCGGTGACCGCTGTTCCAGTTCGACATGTCGGCCAGATTTCGTGTCTAGAACAGCGCCTGCGGCGAAAGCCAGGGTCGCGTGCGCCTCGATTGCGAGGCGAATCCGCCCAGAAGGAGCCGGAACCTTCAGCAGAAAGTCCGTCAATCTCGGAACCAAGGTGTCTCGCCAAGCTGCGGTCCGCCGGATGACACGCTCGTCGAACTCTGGAACCAGATTGAGAACCTTCGCGCAGCGGTTCTCGAGCCGGTCCAAAGTGTGGTCAAACGCCTTGACGCCAAACAGCTTAGGCGCGCTGCGTTTGGCTGCGAGCAGGCCTTCTTGCTCGCACTTCTCCTTGAACGTCGCCCGGTCAAAGACCATGCGACGCTGCCCGACCCACTCAAAGATGTTCGAGTCGTAGATGGTGGTGCTGGCGTTGGCCGCGGGCCTGACCAATCCATTCGCACGACATGCGTCATCAAGCAGGCCGCGGAGCGCATCGAGGGATTCGCGAGTGAGATTGAAGCCCAGTCGCAGGCACAGCGCTCGAAGCTCGGCGTCATCGATGCCGAGGTGATCCTGCCAAACCTTCCTGAGCTTGCCCGTAGCGCTGCGCGGGGTTCGGCCAATGAACAGGCCATCGACATCGAGCTGGTACGACTTCATGCGCAGCAGTCCGTGCAGAGGATCCTGCTCATTGGTGGAATGGTTGGTCACCAGGACCAGGCGGGAAAATAGCCCACTCGCCTGGTCTGATCGATAGGCCTCCAGCGCTCGCTGAAGCAGGGACGTTGTCGTCGCGTTGATGTACTCCGGCCGAGTCAGGTCCTTGTGTGTGAAGCTTCCCGGCGTGGCGTGCCACTTGCACTGCATCCGCTCGACCAGCAGAGAGTTGCCGCGATGGTCTTGAGGCGCGCGCGCCGGGTCGTACTCGACCCAGATGTCATCGAATCCCTTGAGTCCGGACTCGAAGCCAACGCGCGAGATGGGGCTCTCGTCGTCCAGAAGACGTGCGGCGTGCACCCAGAACATCCTCGCTTGGAAGACGTCACCGTCCCGGCGCGTGACAACGGCCTGCGTCATTGCTTGGCTCAGCTCAAGGGGAACATCGGACCAAACAGGTCCCGCCAGGCTCTGAGCGCATCACCAGTTCGCCCTTGGCGAACCAGGTTGATAGCCCTGTCGGCCTCGCTCGCGGCTTGGCGCAGTGCCTGCTGCGCCTTGGCGACGCGAGCAGCATCCATCGAGTTGCTGATGGGAGGCCCGAGCCCTGCTGGGTCCGACCAAACCTCACCGATGCGCGTGGCCAGCGTCGCGAAGAAGCTTTGCACTTCCCTGTCGAACTGGCCGCCCCAGCCCCCGTACAGGCACTGCAGCGCCATCACCTCGATGAGGAACGATGGTTTGACGGGCTTCTCGCCATGCTTCTTGTTGTTGTTCCAATACTTGACCATGCGCACCAAGCCTTTCCACTCATTGCCATACGCCTGGTGCGCTTGCGTGGCCTTCTTCGCGTGGATCTCGGGGTTCGTCTTGATCCATTTGCCGGTGTCCCCGTCGGGAATTTCGTAGTCGTCACCGCTGGCGAATGCAGGCACGACGTCGACGCTCAGAATCTTGTAGTCCGTCTTGTCCTCTTCCTTGACTTCAACTCCGAAATCGACGTTGATGGAGCGGCTCTGGCGCCGGACTGCCTTCCTGCCGTACTTCTCGACGAGCTCGGCCTCGTAGTCGGCCAAGACGACGTCGGCACCCTTGTTGCGGTAGTGCTTCTCGGATTCCTTCATCACGAAGAAGATGTCGATGTCCTTGAGCGGCTTCGTCTTCGTGTAGCGGGCGTACGAACCCGTCAGGTAGTCCCTGTCGATGGCGAACTTGCCGCGGATGTGCTCGCGGACCTCGGTGTGCCGCTGGGTCGCGTTCTTCTGTTCCTTGTCGTTGAGTTCAAGGCGACTCTTGAACTTTCGGAAGGCCTCATCAATGGTGAGCATCAGATCTTTCTCCAATACGTCGTCTTGGCGCCGAGGCCGTTGTGCTCGATGGTCGTGCCGAGGCTTTGTTGCACCATGCCGTCGGTCGAGCGCAGGTTGCACGAATTCCAGCCGGCGACGTCGGGGCGCCCCTTGGAGTTGGTTACAACGACCCGATAACTGGCCTGAGATGGCATGAGACCGGCCTTGCGGATGGCGTATTTCAGCTGTTCTGTGTCCGTCCAAAATGTGCCGGCAGAGATGTCCCATGTGTAGGAGATTCCCACGTCCCATCGCGTGATGAGCGCGTCCGTCGTGGGGTTGTAAATCTCAAGCTTCACGGTCTCAAGATGCCTGGATTCAATCCAGGTGCTGATGCCTCGCAGCAGCACATCCCATTCGCCAACGAGCTTGGCCGGGTCCAGACCGCTGAGCCGGATGATGTCCTTCAAGCTCTTGAGGATGTTGTCGGCGACATAAACGACCGACTGTGTGTAGGAATAGACGGCGACTGCACTCATGATTTCAGGAACTTGCCCACGTTCAAGGTCAGACCGCCACTTGCCGCTGCTTTGCCAGCTTCTGCTTCCTCACCGAGTTTCTGAGTCATATCGCGGGCGGTGATGCGAATGCTCTTGGCCTTCAAGGCCCGCTGAACCCATTCAAGGTCGTCTTCAGGGCAGGGCAACGAAATGGCCCACTGACCCTTCAAGGGCTCATAGCCCAGTTCGTCTTCCTTCGCGTCACCGCCCTCGATAGCGGCCTCGTCGTACAGGCAGTAGACCCGCGTACGTGGCCCGTCGCATGTCACGACGATGGCAGCGCCTTTGGCGCCACGCTCGGCAATGATCGAGCTGGCGATGCCCGACACCGACAACAGTTCTTTCCTGGCGTCGCCATCCTTGCCCTGTGTGAGCAGGTCGACGATGAAGGCCCAGGTGTCGCTGGTGTTGCGGTGAGGGGAACTGCGAACTACTCGGCTTGCGACGGTGCTCATGACTTGCCCCCTCTATGCCGAACCGCCTTGGCCGCCTTTGCTGCATGGACGAGGTCCTGCATAGTCAGCTCGTTGGGGTCGACAGCCACCTTCTTGCGCAAGGTGAGAGCGCTGCCGACGACTTTGCGGATGGCGCGGCCATCAAGTCCCTGAACCTCCTGAACGAGCTTGTCGAAGCCCGCTGCTTCAGGCAGCTTTCTAATGGCTTTGAAGGTGCTTCCGAGCTCGGTCAAGCAAGACGACAGGATTTGTTGGCAGGCCTGCGCGTTTGGCTTCGGTATCTCAAGCACCAGATCGCAGCGAGACGTGAAAGCTTCGTCTACGGCCTGTGGAAAGTTCGAGGTCGCCACGAACAAGAGGTTCTTGTGGGTTTCCGCCAGCATGTCCAGCTGCACGAGAACCGCGTCGGTTGCCCGGTGGACGTCGACCGGATTGGCCTGCAGGCTGAGCTTGCCGCGGTCTGCGGCCAGGGTTTCGACCTCGTCCAGCAGCACGATGGTCGGGCCAGCCATCGCCGACTCAGCGATGGTCTGACCAAAGAGGGTGGTCACGGCCTTCTGCGTGTTGCCCATCATGGCGCTGCCGAGCGCGTGAGGGTCAACCTCGAGCAAGCGGAAGGCACTGCTATCGAAGACTTCGGCTGCCTTGTGCGCCAAGCCTCGCGCCAGCGACGTCTTGCCGGTGCCGGGCTCGCCTACCAGGAGGATGGTGCCGTGTAACGGCAAAACCGTTCGAGGGACCTTCTGTCGGACCGTGAAGTTGACGATGGCCTGGCCAATCAATTGGTCCTTGATGCTTTGGTCAAGGACGATGGAGTCCCACAACACACCCAGCTCCGGCGAAGGAAGCTTGATGAGGCGATGGACCCCCTTGGGAAGCTCTTCATGCGATGCCATCCAACGCTCCTTTTGCGTGGCGAACACTCACCCGATCCGTTAGCACTCAATGTAGCAGAGTGCTAACAAAAGCTATAGGTAGTGGCTGACTGGGTGACGAAACACTACCTGTAGGGCAGTACAAAAACCCAGACTGCTATTACATACATATATGGTAGTCGACTGTGCGATGCGCTCAGATGCGGCTCTAGCTGAGAAACGGGCTGATGCCTCTCGGCAGGACATCCCAGATCAGCATGCGTCAATGCGATTGATGCGTTGATTTAGACTGATTGTGCTTGCATCTTTTCGTCCAGTCAAGTGATAATGGTTGCATCATGACGATTGATGCTGTTCTAGAAGAGCTGGGCTCTGTCGCTGCGGTCCGCTCCGGCTATCCCTTTCGCGGGTCCATCGATGAGTCGGGCGGGGGCGAAGTCCTGGCGGTTCAGATGAAGGACGTGGACGTCGAAACTGGGGTGACCTGGCCAGGCGTCATCCGCACCTCCCTGGCGGGTCGGAAGGAGCCTGACTGGCTCAGGGCGGGCGACGTGCTTTTTGTGTCCAAGGGCGCGCGCTTTTATGCCGTATGCATCGACGAGCCGCCCGGCCGCGCGGTCTGCAGCCCCCACTTCTTCCATCTACAAACCCCACCCGACGGTCCGTTGTTGCCTGCCTTCCTGGCTTGGCAGATCAATCAACCGCCATTCCAGCGACAGCTTCAGCAGGCTGCGGAGGGCAGCAGCCAGTTGAGCATCCGGCGGCCCGTGTTGGAGTCGCTGATGCTCAGCGTGACGCCACTCGCAGACCAGCACCGAATCGTGACGCTGGCCGAGCTCGCGCTGCAGGAGCGGCAGGCTCTTCACCAACTCATCCAAAACCGTGAGCGCCAACTCCACGCAATCGCCGAAGGCCTACACCAGGCCGCCCAGGCCTCGCACTGAACAGCACAGACACCATGAACGACACCACTACCCCAACTCCGTCGGTCAGCCAAGACGCCATCAACGCCGCCGTCTGGAATGCCTGCGACACATTTCGCGGCACCGTGGATCCCAGCATCTACAAGGATTTCGTGCTGACGATGCTGTTCTTGAAGTACGTGTCTGACGTCTGGCAAGACCACTACGACACGTACAAGAAGCAGTATGGTGACCACCCGGAACTGATCGAAGAAATGCTCAAGAGCGAGCGCTTCGTGCTCCCGGTCGATGCCAGCTTCTATGCGCTGCACACCCAGCGGCACAGCGCAGGCAATGGTGAGCGCATCGACAAGGCGCTACACGCCATCGAAGAGGCCAACATCACCAAGTTACGTGATGTGTTCCAGGACATCAGCTTCAACTCGAACAAGCTGGGTGACGAGCAGCAGAAGAACGACACCCTTCGCCACCTGTTGGAGGACTTCTCAAAGCCGGAACTGGACCTGCGCCCCAGCCGCGTCGGCCAGCTCGACGTCATTGGCAATGCCTACGAGTTCCTGATCAAGAACTTCGCATCCAGCAGTGGCAAGAAGGCCGGCGAGTTCTACACCCCACCAGAGGTCTCCACCCTGATGGCGCGCCTGATGGCGCCGCAGGTGGGCGACGAAATCTGCGACCCGACCTGTGGTTCCGGATCACTGCTGATGAAGTGCGGCCGCCTCGTGCGCGAGGGCACCGGGTCTCGAAAGTACGCACTCTACGGCCAGGAGGCCATCGGCAGCACCTGGGCACTGGCCAAGATGAACATGTTCCTGCACGGAGAGGACAACCACCGCATCGAATGGGGCGACACCATCCGTAACCCCAAGCTGCTCGACGGCGCAGCCAGCCTAAAGCACTTCGACATCGTTGTCGCCAACCCGCCCTTCAGCTTGGAGAAGTGGGGCTTTGAAGGAGCCGACGCTGACAAGTTCAGCCGCTTCCGCCGTGGCCTGCCGCCGCGCACCAAGGGCGACTACGCCTTCATTCTCCACATGATCGAAATCATGAAGCCCGGCACCGGCCGCATGGCCGTTGTCGTGCCGCACGGCGTTCTCTTCCGCGGGGCAGCCGAGGGGCGCATTCGCCAGAAGCTGATTGAGGAGAACCTGCTAGACGTGGTGATTGGTCTTCCGGAGAAGCTGTTCTACGGCACCGGTATCCCGGCTGCTGTACTGGTATTCCGAAAGAACAAAACCGACGAGAAGGTGCTGTTCATCGATGCTAGCCGCGACTTCGAAGCTGGTAAGAACCAGAACGTCCTACGTGAGGCCGATCTTCAGCGCATCGTGGACACAGTACGCGCGCGGCACGGCACTACTAGGTACGCCTACCTCGCCACCAAGGCCGAGATGGAAGAGAACGACTTCAACCTCAACATCCCACGGTACGTGGACACCTTTGAGGAAGAAGTTGAGATCGACCTAATGGCTGTGCGCAAGGAGCGCGACCAGCTCAAGGCCGAGTTGGCCAGTCTAGAGGTTCAGATGGCCGTGTACATGAAAGAGCTGGGCTATGAGTAAGCCGCACAAGCTCGTCACGACTCAGGCTGCTGCCGAGCCTTGCCAGTCAGCCTGTACTGAGCACCCGCTCTACGATGCCGCAGCCTGGTGCGCCCAACTGGCCCCGTGGGGCAGTGCGGAGCTACGGCTGGCGAAGAAGGGGAACGAACGCGATGGTCACTGATGAGTGGACAGAACGCAGGCTCGGGGATCTATTCGATAGCCGCAAGGAGCGCGGTCGAGTAGGCCTACCAACACTCTCAGTCACCATGAAAGAAGGACTGGTTGATCGAGAGGACTTGGATCGCAAGCAAGACACCGCACTTTCTCCTGCCGAACATCTTCTCGTTAAACCGGGCGACATTGCCTACAACACGATGCGGATGTGGCAAGGCGCCTTTGGGCTTGCTGAGCGCGAAGGGATGGTCAGTCCAGCGTACGTTGTATTAAAGCCGAGGTCCGATGTTGAGCCTGCATTCCTAGCGCAATTGCTCCGCACACCTCGAATGCTTCATCTGCTCTGGGCCTACTCATATGGGCTGACTGATGATCGACTTCGCCTGTACTTCGATGACTTTGCGGCGATTCCAGTATCGCTCCCCCGTCTGCCAGTCCAGAAGCAAATAGCGTCTGGAATGGAGCTTTGGGACCGGACCGCCAAGACCCTAGAAATGCTCGCCGCTAACGCACGGGCAGAGAAGCGTGGACTGCTGCATCGCTTGTTGCCTACACCAACGCAACATGCTTCAAGGGAAAGCCAGGCAAAAGACTGGCGACTAGTCCGGCTCGGTGACGTGGTGGACCTCAATCCGAGGAGGCCAGGGACACCCAAGGACGGAAGAGTCACCTTCTTGCCGATGGAGGCTGTGTCTGAACAAGGGCGTGTTGACGCGAGCCGAGTTCGGCAGTACTCCGACGTATGCACTGGATACACGGGCTTCCAGGATGGTGACCTATTGGTTGCAAAGATCACTCCTTGCTTCGAGAACGGAAAAGGGGCGCTGCTGGCGGATCTGACAAACGGGGTTGGGTTTGGCAGCACGGAATTTCACGTACTTCGGCCTAAAGGAATGATCGAGCCCCGACTGATTGCCCAAGTTCTACAGAGTCGCGAATTTCGAAGCAGAGGGGCTGCGGAAATGGAGGGATCTGCCGGTCAGAAGCGAATCTCGGCCGATTTCGTCAGGTCATTCAAATTCCTCTGTCCCGTTGAAAGATCCGACCAGCGCGAGATCTGTGATCTGCTGGACGCTGTGGATCGAGTGGCGCACATGTTTGAACTCGCCAAAGATGCGGTAGTGCGGGAGAAGCGAGCCTTGGTTCAGCGCGTTCTGCGGCAACCTGCGCCTGGCGAGGTCAAATGAACACCTCGCCCAACTCCCGCGAGCAGTACAGCGCACACCTGCCCGCGCTGCATCTGCTGTGCAACCTGGGCTGGAACTTTCTGACAACTGCACAGGCGCAGGCCATTCGCGGCGGCACGCGCGAGGTGCTGCTCAAGCCTCGGCTGATCGAGGTACTGCAGACGCGGCGCTATCAGTACAAGGGCGAGTGGTACCCGCTGTCGCCCAGTGGCATTGAGCAGATGGTGCGGGAGTTGTCGGCGCTCAGCCTGGGTGAGGGGATCATGCCTGCCAACGAGCGGCTGTACGGCAAGCTGGCCTTGGGCATCACGGTCACGGAGTTCATGCCAGATGGCAAGAAGCATCAGCCGACCATTTCGGTGATCGATTGGACCGATGCTTCGGCGAACCGATGGGACGTGACCGAGGAGCTGGAGGTGCTGTCTGCACAAGGCACGCACCACCGGACGCCAGACGTGGTTGCCTACGTGAACGGCATCCCGTTAGTCGTGATCGAGGCCAAGCGATCGGAGTCAGGCGGCGGCAGTCATCCTTCCAAAGCCATGGTGCAAGAGGGTATTAGCCAGCACCTGCGCAACCAGCGGCCGGACGAGATCCCCAACCTGTTCGCGTACGCCCAACTGCTGCTGTCCATCAGCCAGACCGATGGACGGTACGGCACCACACACACCGCAGCAAAGTTCTGGGCCATGTGGCGCGAGGAGGAGTTCGACGACCCCCACATGCAGGCCGTCAAGAACGCACCCTTGCATCCGGAAGTCCGTGAGGCGTTGTTTGAGGGCAAGCCTGCATCCTTGGGGATCTACTTCGACGCGCTGTGGGGCGCACTGATGCAAGCGACGGAGCAAGACCGACTGCTGGTGAGCCTGCTGACGCCGTCCCGCCTACTGGAGTTTCTGCGCGGCTATGTGCTCTTTGACCGCAAGGTCGGCAAGATCGTCGCCCGCTACCAGCAGTTCTTTGGCATCCGCGCCTTGCTTTCGCGCATCAGCCAGAAAAAGCCTGACTCACAAGGAGGCGGCCGTGAGGGCGGTGTCGTCTGGCACACCACGGGCTCAGGCAAGAGCTTCACCATGGTGTTCTTGACCAGGGCCCTGCTGCTGGTCGACAGCCTCAAGGAATGTCGGATCGTGGTCGTCACTGACCGCGTCGATCTCGAGACCCAGCTCTCGCGCAACTTCATGACGGGTGGCGCCTTCGGCTCCAGCATCGCCACTCAGAAGGATGGCGAGCGCAGCCGTACCTTGTCCGGTCGTGACCTGGCACACCGTATCGGCAAGGGCTCAGAGCGAATCACCTTCACGCTGGTGCACAAGTTCAACACGGCGTCCAAGCTGCCCGAGTGCCGCAACGACTCAGCGGACATGATCGTGCTGGTTGACGAGGGGCACCGCAGCCATGGTGGTGAGACCCATGAGCGGATGAAGAAGGCGCTACCCAAGGCGGCCTACATCGCCTTCACCGGCACGCCGCTACTGAAAGACGAGAAGACGGCCAACAAGTTCGGCCCCATCGTCCACGCTTACACCATGCAACGCGCGGTGGAGGACGAAACGGTGGCGCCGCTGCTGTACGAAGAGCGCGTGCCTGAGCTAGACATCAACGAAGAAGCGGTCAACCGCTGGTTCGACAAAATCACGAGCAACCTGAGTGATGCCCAGCGCAGCGACCTCAAACGGAAGTTTGCCAAGAAGGGCGCCATCTATGGCGCAGCCAACCGCATTGAGTTGATCGCCTGGGACATCGCGACCCACTTCAACGAGAACATCAAGAAGCTGGACTTTGGCCTGAAGGGGCAGGTAGCTACCGACAGCAAGCTCGACGCGATCCGCTACAAGAAGGCGCTCGATGAGACAGGCCTGGTGACCAGCGCCGTCGTGATCTCGGCGCCGGACACACGCGAGGGCAATTCGGAGGTGGACGAGGACACTCTTCCCGAAGTGCAGAAGTGGTGGAAGCAGGCCATGGCCACTTGCGGAAACGATTCGGATGCTTACGAGAAGCAGATCGTTGGTGACTTTGGAAGCGACGGATCGCCGGACCTGCTGATCGTCGTGGACAAGCTGCTGACAGGATTCGATGAACCGCGCAACACCGTGCTGTACATCGACAAGCCGCTCAAGGGGCACAACCTGATCCAGGCAGTGGCCCGCGTGAACCGCCTGCACGACGCAAAGCGCTACGGTGTGTTGGTGGATTACCGCGGCATCCTGAAGGAACTGGATACGGCCATCCGCGCCTATCAGGACCTTGAGTCACGCACCCAGGGCGGGTTCGATGTCCAGGACCTGGAAGGGCTGTATCACCAGTTCAGTACCGAGTACAAGCGCCTGCCTGCCCTGCACGAACGGCTGTGGTCGTTCTTCAAGTCGGTGACCAACAAGCTGGACCGTGAGCAGTACCGCCAGGTGCTGGCGCCAAGGTTCGTGAAGGACACCGACGGCGAGGAGTACGACGAGCGGCAGAAGTTGCGTGACGACTTCTCCGAGGCGCTCACTGATTTTGGCCTGTGCCTTCAGACGGCGCTGTCGTCGCGCAGCTTCTTTGAAGACAAGAGTTTCTCCGAGGAGCTGATCGCTCGGTACAAGGGCGATCTTCGGTTCTTCACTGAGCTGCGCCAGACGGCTCGGCGTGATGCCATGGAGACGGTTGACTACAACGTCTACGAGGAGCAGATCCGCAAGCTGGTGGACAAGCAGGTCATCGGCACAGAAGTGAGGGAGCCTGAAGGTGTGTACTTGGTTCATCAGCTTGGTCAGGCAGAACAGCCGGAGGATTGGTCCGAGGAGAAGACCCGCAACGAGACGGACATGATCCGCACTCGGCTGCGAAAGACGATTGAGCAGGAGCTCGCCGCGGACCCGTATGCGCAGAAGGTGTTCGGCGAGTTGTTGCGCCAGGCAATCGCCGAGGCGGAGTCGATGTTCGACCATCCGCTGAAGCAATACGCGTTATTCAAGGCGTTCGAGGAGTATGTTGATTCCCGCCTTGCACCGGGCACACCCGAGGTTTTGGCAGACAAACCCCACGCCAAGGCCTACTTCGGCGCGATACGCCTTGTGCTGGGTGACGAAGCCTTTGCGGCGCTAAACGCGCAAGCAGCCGATCGTCTGGTGCAGCAGTCTCTTGCCATCGACGCGGTCGTAAAGGATGCCGTAGCCGAGAACTCTCTCAATCCGCAGAACATCGAAGCAGCGATCCGAAAGGGCTTGCTCCCACTGCTATTCGGAAGCTTGGGCCTCGACAAGGCCAAGCAGGTGGTGGAGCAGATCGTACACATCACTCGCCTCGGCCTAGGTAGGGGCTGAGCATGGCTACAACGGAGCTTGAAGGCCAACACCGGGTGGCCTACGGCAGCGAGCAGATTGCTTTCAGCTTGCGCAGACAACCCTCGCGCCTCGTATCACGGATTGCCATCCACGTCGAACCAGACGGTCGTGTGCAAGTCGATGCGCCTGCGCTCGCGCCTTTGGCTGATGTGCTGTCCGCCGTTCGGAAGCGTTCGCGCTGGATAAGTCACCATGTAAGCGCCGCGAAGGACCGCTTGGCTCATGTGCTGCCGCGAGAATACGTAAGCGGTGAATCCATTCACTATCTGGGCAGGCGCTATTGCCTGAAGATCATCATTGAGGCGGGCTCGGCGGGTGACGCACGGCTCCGCGGCGGGTTCGTCGTCGTAACCACGCCCAGGCATGACGCAAATATCGTGAGGTTGGCTTTGGACGCTTGGTACCGCCAGCGAGCACGAGAGGTGTTTGCACGCCGCTTGGCGGTGGTTGCAGAGCCCCTTCCATGGGTGAAGCAATTGCCACCATTTCGCCTGCAAGGCATGACTCGACAGTGGGGAAGTTGCTCGCCTGCCGGGCGCCTAACGCTCAACCCTTGGCTTGTTGCGGCGCCGCGCGAAGCCATCGACTATGTGCTGCTGCATGAGCTATGTCACTTGAAGCACCACAACCACGCCCGGGCGTTTTACGCCATGCTTAAGCGGCACATGCCGAACTGGGGGCAGATCAAGTCGCGCTTGGATGCGATGGCCGAGGTGTACCTCCGGCGCTAGTTCTTTTCAGCGCGACCATTCTGGAGAAGCCACTTGAATTTGGAAGAACAGCTTTCGACGAATCAACGAAGGCCGACGAATCGCAGCGACTATTGGCGCTACCTCGACACCATCGAGCGACGGCGAATCTCGGTCTTTCCGGCTTTGATGCCGGAAGAAGTCATTTGGGGATATGTTGCGCGGGCCCGAACGCTCAATCGGGCGAAACGCCTAGATGCAAATCGGCAGATGTCTGGCCGCCTCCATAGAATCTCAGCTGCGTCGCTTCCGCCGCGGCTCCCTGAGTTGGTAGCCGCAGTCCCAGAGATCTTCTCGAGTGTCGACGTGTTGATCGAGAAGCACACCGCATTTCCGATGCTGCGGTGGTATCTGGGTGCGGATAAGACTGACACCGCGCTGGCGACGCTCCGCAAGGGAAGACTAGTCCCAGCGGGACTTCAGGTCGGCGAATACAACGCCTATCCTCGACACTGTCCTCAATGTGCGGACGAAGATGTGCGCGAGTACGGGTTCTCTTACTGGCGGCGTGTCAATGTGCTTCCTTGGGTCGCGAGGTGTGCGATCCATGACGAGTGGCTGTTGAGCGGATGCGGGGCCTGCACCATCAAGGATGTGGATCAGTCTGACAGTCCGTTCCCCCATCTAGCGTGCGTCTGCGGTCGGCCGCAAGGCATGGTCCATCCGCGGCTTGGAAACAGATTCGAAGCAATCGCTTCGGACCTTGCGAAGCTTGCTAGCGAAATGTTAACGACCATGCCAGGGCCGGCCGTCCCCGGGCAAGGTTCTAAGGCATTGGATGCGTCGATGCGAGAGCGTGCCCGCTTGGTCGGAATGCCACCACACATTTCCCTATTGTTCCGCGAGCTGCAGGGCGAGGGAACCACCGAATTTCTAGACATTCTCGGTGTGAGGGCGACGTCGATCGCGACCTATCAGTCGGACCTCAGAGGGCGGGCGCTCGGCATCGCGGCAAGGACCGTGCTCATTCGCAAGCTGTACGGTTCCGCCGCTGACTTCTCAGCCGCTTGCGATAATCCAATTGCAGACCCAGAGTCGAAAGCATCCACTGTCCGCAAGCCTTCCGATCATCGAATTCAGCGCACTCGGGAATTCATCCTCGAGCAGATTCGAGCAAACCCAGGCATCACGGGCAAGGTTCTGCGGGGGAGGTTCAAGCATCAAGTCGACCTGCTTTCTCGCTGGGATCGACAGTGGCTCGAGGCACAGGTCGAAATGCCCGACAAATTAATCGATCGAACAGACGCCATCGAGCGACGGAGGCGGACGGCCGATGAGGCAGAAGTCGCCAAGATCCGAGCACGGGTGCAGGCTCTTGTCAGCGCCGAGGGGCCGCCGGTCAAGCTGACTGCAGGTTCCCTTCAGAGAACGTGGCGAGCGGGGGGGCCGTTGGTCGAATCAGAACTAGCAAAACATGTCGAGACAACGTTGCAGCATCGGTTTCGCTGCGTGCTGTGGGCATTGGCGAACCGAAATTCCTTCGCTTCATCGGAGCACCTGAGGTCCTATCTGTACAACCGCGTCGCTGGTCCGGGGCAGCAAGCGCGCGTCGTGAAGCTGCTGGGCTTGGCTCGCGAGGCGACGATGGAAGACCTGCAAGGACCCATTTCATCCTAGAGCGGCGCCGCCACGCGGTGCTGAAGCAGCAGTGGAAGGTCTATCCCTGCGGCGTTGATGGTGGAAGGTCGCAATCGCGCCGTTCGAGTGACGCTGTGGGTATTCACGGAAAGTCCTTGAGCCGTCAAGTATTCGATTGCAGCGTCAAGCCGTCGGGCAACGTATTGCTCGGCGGTCTCGGCTATGGTGTCCGCGAGTCGCCGAATCGCGTTGGTCTGACGCGGCCCGACGCCCACGATTCCAATCGCTCGTAGCAGGGCGGAACTGGTTTGCTTGGGGGCGAAGGCGTCCCTCAGAGCGCTCGCCTTGGCCGCGAAAAGGTGGGTTCGGACGGTCGCAGGTGCCGGCTGAGGCTGACGGCGGCTTACAGGCCGTTGGGCTAAGGCACCTGCCCTTGATCTCTCCTCGGCGTGGAGCCAGTCAGGATCGTGACGATAAAGCCACATCCAGTCGGCCGAACGCAGCCGGCGAAGCTCCTTGGGAGAGCCTAAGCAGTGAGTCGCCATGTGGATCGACCACGCCGAACGACGTCGCTCGCACTCTAGGGCGCACAGATGTTCACTGCGTTCTTTGGCAACGCCGGGCGAGGAACGAAGCACGCGGTACACAGACACCACACTAACGTGAAACTTCCTGGCGACCCTGGCGATGTCGTCACCGCGCGCGAGGCATGTTGACATCCTAGCCAACACGCGATCGGTGAGTTTGGATGGGCGAGCGATAAAGAAGATGCTGTGGGAACGCGCGAGCGTCGACAAGGTGGTGACGCCAATTCCCGTAGTCCTACTTGCCTCGGTGAGCGTCGCGGCCTTAGCGAGCACAGCCAAGGTGCCTGCTAGCTGCCGCGCGGCCGCGCCGTCGCCAACTTCAGTGAACGGGCGCGCAGTCACCAATTTCGGTAGGCTCGCATGCAAGGCTGCGGTCCAGAATGGCGAGGCTGACCGCCCGGTGAGGAATCGGCGCAATCCGTTGATACAGTCATTCGCGTCCTGAACAGTTCTCGTCAGCTGCGGATCCGTGAATCCACCCTTGAACGCGGTGCAGACCAGGTCGCGGATCTCCGACAGTTGGCGGCGTGTCGGTTTGGCGTCGTCCGCCTCCATCTTTAGTCCAGATCGGGCCAGCAGATCACTCCTGCATCCGGCAGTTCGGGCCGGATGCATCTCCAAGATGCTTCGGTACGCAGTAGCAAGCAACAGATCGCTCTCGATCTGGCGGTGAGTGATGCGTAAGCGCGACCTCAAGGCCCTCTTGACGCCAGCCGATGCATGAGGCCGACGATGCTCAGATGTCGAGCACGTGGCGCAGCATGTGGAACGGCACGCG
>Ga0209583_10000023_pt1 | contig 46667 bp, 37 predicted proteins | sample Str014_FD_187201 | JGI IMG/M metagenome (GOLD analysis project Ga0209583, IMG submission 187201) | Freshwater sediment microbial communities in response to fracking from Pennsylvania, USA - Straight Creek_MetaG_SC_2014 (SPAdes) (version 2) | ecosystem: Environmental > Aquatic > Freshwater >... | reverse complement strand
GAGATGGGGCAGGGCCTCTATCAGAAGGTGGCGCAAGTGGTGGCCGAGACATTTGGCATTGCTGTTGAACATGTCGCCATCACTGCCACGCGCACCGACAAGGTTCCCAACACATCGCCCACTGCGGCCTCATCCGGCTCTGATCTTAACGGCATGGCCGCGCGCAATGCCGCGCTCATCATCCGTACACGGATGGAAGAGATGGCGGCTAAACTCTTGAACCTAAAAAAATCAAAACTGGTTTTCTCTGGCGGCAAGATTTCAGCGGGGCGTAAATCAATCACCTTCGCAGAGGTCGCCACGGCTTGCAAAGCGGCGCGCGTCTCGCTGTCGTCAACAGGTTATTACGCCACGCCGAAAATTCATTGGGACAGGGCCACAGGCCGGGGTCATCCCTTCTTCTATTTTGCCGATGGGGCCGCGTGTTCCGAAGTGCTCGTTGATGTGTTGACGGGCGAAATGAAAGTCATCCGCGTCGATATTCTCCACGATGTCGGCAAGTCTCTCAATCCCGCCATTGATATCGGCCAGATCGAGGGCGGCTTTGTGCAAGGCATGGGCTGGCTGACGACGGAAGAATTGGTCTTCGATGCAGAAGGCCGCCTGCGCACCCATGCGCCATCGACTTACAAAATCCCCTGTGCTTCCGATGTGCCAGAGGATTTTCGCGTGGCGCTCTATGAAAGCAAGGGCAACAAGGCCGATACAATCTATCGCTCCAAGGCGGTGGGAGAGCCGCCCTTGATGCTGCCCATTTCGGTCTGGTGCGCAGTCATGAACGCCGTCGCCAGCCTTAAACCTGGAGTGGTGCCCAAGCTCGACGCCCCCGCCACGCCAGAGGCGATCATGCGCGCTGTCAAATCCATGGGGGTATCATGAACCCCCTCTGGGCCAAGATCCTGTCCGCACTGGCGGCAGATGGCGGCTGCGTGAGGGTAGAGGTGAAGGGTGCTGAAGGTTCAACGCCGCGCGATGAAGGCGCGGTGATGGTCGTGACGCGCCACGGCTTCGCCGGCTCCATCGGCGGCGGCACGTTAGAGTGGCTCGCCATAGCCGAAGCGCAGGCAATGCTGGGCAAGCCGAGGGCGACGCGAACGCTGACCAAATCACTGGGGCCAGACCTTGGACAATGCTGCGGTGGGCGGGTGACCCTCAGCCTCGAGAGCTTCACGCAAGCTGATGTTTCTGAAGTAAAGTCCCGCGCCGCCGCTGAACAAAATGAGGCAACGCACCTTCATCTCTGGGGTGCCGGTCACGTGGGCCGCGCACTGGTCATGGCGCTGGCTCCACTGCCCTTCGAAGTGACATGGTGGGATGTGCGCGACAATGCCTTTCCAGCCCTTGTGCCCGAAAACGTCATTTGCCGATTGGGCGCACCACAAGACATGGTTGCAGAAGGCCTCGTTTTAGTCATGACCCACAGCCACGCACTAGACTTGGCGATCGTCGACTATGCCCTGCGCCATTCTACGTTTCCAAAGGTCGGATTAATTGGAAGTGAAACCAAGCGCTTAAGATTCATGAGACGCCTCGCCGAAGCTGGCCACGAGGCTGAAGGCCTTCACCGCCTCACCTGCCCCATCGGCAGCAAATCCATCACCTCAAAACACCCTGCCGTCATCGCCGCATCCGTTGTGGTGCAACTTCTGGAATGGCAACAGATGTTGAGAACTGAACGAATTTCTTCCAACTTGCCCCAGCAATCCGTTAGGCTTTGACTTATGAGCACTGAACAGCAAACACTTTTAGAAGCAAAGCACATCGTCAAAAGCTTTGGCACATTGAAAGCCAATGACGATGTTTCGCTGGTTTTGAAAGAAGGTGAAATTCACGCTTTGCTAGGCGAAAATGGCGCTGGCAAATCCACACTTGTGAAAATGATCTATGGCACGTTGCAGCCGAATTCCGGCAGTTTCGAATGGCTGGGCAGGCCGGTGTCGATCAGCAGCCCGGCGGAGGCCCGCAAGTTGGGTATCGGCATGGTCTTTCAACATTTTTCATTGTTCGAAGCGCTCACCGCCGCAGAAAATATTGCCCTCGCTTTGCCCGGCAAGTTTGAAGTGAACACCCTGACCGAGAAAGTGCGCAAGCTTTCGACAGATTATGGTTTACCACTTGATCCGACATCTACAATTGCCGATCTTTCTGTGGGCCAGCGTCAACGCGTCGAAATCATCCGCTGTCTGTTGCAAAACCCGAAGCTGCTAATCCTCGATGAGCCAACCAGTGTGCTCACACCACAGGAAGCCAATCAGCTTTTTGTTACGCTCCGCCGTCTCGCATCAGAAGGCTGCGCCATCCTCTATATTTCCCATCGCTTGGAAGAAGTGCGCCAGCTCTGCCACTCTGCCACTGTGTTGCGCCAGGGCAAAGTTGTGGCCACATGTCATCCAGGTGAAGAAACCCCGGCCAGCCTTGCGCGCATGATGGTGGGGTCCGACGTTGCTGAACTCCACGCCTCAAAATTTCCAATGCTCGGAGCGCGTCGTTTGCAACTTAAAAATCTTTCAACAGCAAAAACCGATGCCTTCGCCACGCCTCTAAAGGACATTAATTTAGAAGTCCGCAGTGGTGAGCTCGTCGCCATTGCCGGCGTGGCAGGTAATGGCCAATCCGAATTATTTGATGCACTCTCCGGCGAACAATCAGCGACCCTCGCCGAAGCAGTCGTACTCGATGGTCACGCCGCTGGCCATGATGGAGTGACAGCGCGGCGCAAACGCGGTGCGGCCTTTGTGCCGGAAGAGCGCTTAGGCCACGCCGCCGTGCCGGGCTTTGCCCTGTCGGGCAATGCCGTGTTGACGCATCACGCGGTTGCTCCCGACCTCACAAGACGCGGCGTGATCAGCAAAGTTAATGCCTTGGAAATTGCGGCAAAAGTGATCAAAGCCTTCGATGTACGCAAAGGCAAGCTGGACCCCGAAGCGCGCGCGCTTTCGGGCGGCAATTTGCAAAAATTCACTGTGGGCCGAGAACTGGAACGAAAACCCGGTATCCTCGTTGTCAACCAACCCACATGGGGCGTGGATGCAGGTGCTGCGGCCACCATCAGGCAGGCCCTGCTTGATCTTGCACGTTCAGGCTCTGCCGTCTTGGTGATCAGTCAGGACTTGGACGAAATCTTTGAAATGGCGGACCGGATCGCCGTCATCTCGCGTGGGCAGCTCACCGAAGCAGCCCCCGCCACGTCTTGGACAATGGAAAAAATAGGCCTCGCCATGGCCGGCGCGCATGAGGTCAATCATGCTGCTTAGGTTGGAAAAGCGTGCCGAGCGTTCAAGCGCAATGGCCTTGATCTCGCCGCTTGTTGCCATTGCATTGACGCTCCTCTTTGGCGTCTTCGTGTTCTGGCTGCGCGGGGTTGATCCCTTGCATGGGCTTTATGTTTATTTCATCCAGCCGATGACGGATGAATGGTCGCGTGAAAAACTGATCGTCAAGGCCATACCCTTGGTTTTGATGGCGGCGGGTCTGGCGATTTCTTATCAGGCCAATGTCTGGAACATTGGCGCGGAAGGCCAATTCGTCATGGGCGCTTTGGCAGCAGGTCTGGTGCCTGTATTTTTTCCCTCCTGGCAGACGCCGGAAGTGATGGTTGTCATGCTGCTTCTGGGGGTGATCGGCGGCATGGTCTGGGGCCTCATTCCTGCCGTTTTGCGGGTCAAATTCCACGCCAATGAAATCCTCACGTCCTTGATGCTGGTCTATGTTGCCCGCCTCGTTTTCGACTGGCTGGTGCGCGGGCCTCTGCGCGATCCGCAGGGCCACAACTTTCCAAAAACAGTGAACTTCGCCGGTTGGCAAGTTCTACCCAGCTGGGGCGACATCCATCTGGGCGCTTTGCTGGCTGTGATCTTAGCGCTGGCGCTGGGCTTTATGGTGCTGCGCATGATGAAAGGCTTTGAGCTACGCACACTGGGAACAGCACCCCGCGCCGGGCGCTTTGCGGGCTTCAGCGCCGACAAAGCCGTTTATTTCTGCTTCATGGTTTCCGGCGCATTGGCAGGTCTTGCCGGCGCTTCCGATGTCATGGGTGTCGGCCGCCAGTTGCAAACACCCTATGAGCCCAACTACGGATTTGTTGCCATCATCGTCGCTTTCCTAGGCAGGCTCAATCCGGTCGGCGCAATTCTGGCCGGGCTGCTTTTGGCGCTCACCTTTATCGGCGGCGAAGCTGCGCAAACCACTTTGCATATCCCCGATAAGATCGCCAAAGTGTTTCAAGGCGTGTTGCTGTTTTTTGTCCTCGCCTGCGATACATTGATTCTATACCGCGTCACCTGGGGCAAGCAAAAGTGATGGACCAGCTTTATGCAATCGCCAACTGGTTCGTCAGCCATGCGGGTTCTTTTTACGCCATTGCCATCACCATCGTCGCGGCCTCAACGCCGCTGCTGATTGCCGCTTTGGGCGAGTTGGTGGTGGAGCGGTCCGGTGTGCTCAATCTTGGTGTTGAAGGCATGATGATTATCGGCGCAGTCACAGGCTTTGTCGCAACGTTCCTGTCTGGCAATCCCTATATCGGTATTCTCGCCGCCATACTTGGTGGCGCATTGCTGTCGCTGCTGTTTGGCTTTCTCACCCTCACGCTACTCGCCAATCAGGTGGCGACAGGGCTTGCGATCACTTTACTGGGTGTCGGCCTCTCATCGCTCATCGGGGAAAGTTTTGTCGGCCAGCCGATCCAGCGCCTGCCCAGCTTTTATGGCTTCAATATTTTGATCGTGATGTCCTTCGTTCTGACAGCCGTCGTCTCATGGGTTCTCTTCCGCACCAGGCTCGGTCTCATGGTCCGTGCCGTGGGAGACAACCACACCTCCGCCCACGCCATGGGCTTTTCGGTCATTGGCTTGCGCTATGCCTGCGTGGCTTTCGGCGGGGCCTGTGCGGGTCTGGCGGGGGGCTATCTTTCGATTGCCGACACCCCCCAGTGGGTTGAAAATATGACAGCAGGCCGCGGCTGGATTGCTTTGGCACTGGTCGTCTTTGCCACTTGGCTGCCTAAAAGGTTGCTTTTTGGTGCCTATTTATTTGGCACAATATCTATTTTTTCATTCACCGTGCAAACTTTTGCCTGGGGAATCCCTTCGCAGCTGCTTTCTTGCACGCCCTATCTTGTCACAGTGGTGGCACTTGTGGTGATCTCTCGCAATAAGCGCCTTCTGCGCGCCAATACGCCAGCTTGCCTTGGACAAGCATTCGTGGCGGATCGATAACGTCTAACGGGGAATAAACAGATGAAGAAGCTACTCATTACCGCTGCCCTTGCCGCAATGGCTCTGGGCGGAACGTCGGCCCACGCGGCAGACAAAGTCAAGGCCTGCTGGGTCTATCTCGGTGCCATTGGTGACGCGGGTTGGACTTTTGGTCACGACGTCGGCCGCAAACAAGTCGAGAAAGAGTTAGGCGACAAAGTTGAGACAGTCTATGTTGAAAATGTCGCTGAAGCCGATGCCGCTGGCCCGATTGAGCGGCTAGCCCGCGATGGCTGCAAGATCATTTTCGCAACATCGTTTGGTTATATGGAACCGACGCTGCAAGTGGCCGCCAAATATCCTGACGTGAAGTTTGAGCACGCCACAGGTTTCAAAACCGCACCAAACGTTACAACCTATAACGCCAAGTTTTATCAGGGCCGTTACGTGCAGGGATTGCTCGCCGCCAAAACGTCCAAGACCGGAACAGCTGGTTACATTGCGACATTTCCAATTCCTGAAGTTGTCATGGGCATCAACTCTTTCATGCTCGGTGCGCAAAGTGTGAATCCAAACTTCAAGTTGAAAATAATCTGGATCAACTCGTGGTTTGATCCGGGCAAGGAAGGCGATGCAACAAAGGTCCTCATCAGTCAGGGCGCCGATGTGATCGCACAACATTCCGATTCGGCTGCCCCAATGGCGGTTGCGCAAGAACAGGGAAAATTTGCGTTTGGGCAAGCACAGGATCAAATCAAGTTCGGTCCAAAAGCGCAGCTCACCGCCAATGTTGATAATTGGGGGCCTTATTACGTCCGCCGCGTCAAGCAGGTTTTGGATGGCTCATGGAAGAGCGAGCAGAGCTGGGACGGCATGGCCGAAGGCACCGTGGTCTTGGCTCCATTCACCAATATGTCGGACGACGTGAAGGCTCTCGCCCAAAAGACGTATGACGACATCAAGTCAGGCAAGCTCGAACCTTTCACTGGCCCGATCACGAAACAGGATGGGTCAACCATCGGCGAACCGGGCAAACCCATCCCGGCTGGCGATATTCTTGGCACGAATTGGTACGTTAAAGGCATCGACGACAAGCTGCCGCAGTAAACATAATACGTCTTCTCCCGTTTCTTCAACGGGAGAAGACAGGGGCCCATCGCGCCTTGGCGGGTTGGGAAAGATGAGGGGAACACAGAAAGCGTGATCCCTCACCTCCCCATCGCAAGTGCAATGGGTCCCTTCCTCTCCCGTTAAAAAAACGGGCGAGGACGACAAAGGAACTTCAATGGATCCCTTCCTCCTCGAATGGCTGAATATCTTGACGCGCTGGGGCCATCTCATTGCGGGCATCAGCTGGATCGGCACGTCCTTTTATTTTGTGGCCCTTGATCTTTCGCTGAAGAAAGACGCAGCCTTGCCCAGGGGTGTGGCGGGCGAGGCTTGGGAAGTCCATGGCGGCGGTTTTTATCATGTGCAGAAATATCTCTCTGCGCCTGATAATCTTCCGCCCGATCTGATCTGGTTTAAATGGGAGGCCTATCTCACCTGGATCACCGGATTTCTGCTGCTTATCATTCAATATTATGTGCAGGCTGATTCTTATCTGATTGACCCATCCATTAATCCGATGTCGCCATGGCAGGCGATTGCCATTTCAATTGTTTCGCTGGCGGCAGGCTGGTTCTTCTATGACGTGCTCTGCCGCTCGCCTATCGGCAAACATACGGGCTGGCTGGCGATCTGTATCTATCTCCTGATCCTCGCTGCGTCTTACGGCTTCTCTCACATCTTCTCCGGCCGCGGGGCCTTCATCCACATTGGGGCCTTCATTGGCACGATGATGGCAGCCAATGTTTTTGCTGTCATCATTCCAAATCAGCGCAAGATCACCGCGTCGCTGCTCAAAGGCGAACTACCTGATCCGCGCTTGGGCCAGATTGGCAAACAGCGCTCGCTTCACAACACCTATCTCACTTTACCCGCGCTCTTCATGATGACCAGCAACCACTATGCTATCATCACCGGCCATCCGCAGGCCTGGGCCTTGGTGGGTCTTATCGTGTTGGGCGGTGGCGTGGCGCGGCACGCACTCCTGCGCCATGAAGTGGGCGACGACATGAGTGAAATTGGTTGGACAATTCCCGTGATCGCAGTGACGCTCACGGGCGCGGTGATGATGACGACGCCTTCCAATACACTCGTTTCAAGTGTGAAAGTCAGTGACGTTGAAGCTTTCGCGATCGTGCAAACCCACTGTGTGCAATGCCACGCCGCCGTGCCGACAGATGCAACGATCAAACAAGCCCCAAAGGGCATCATGTTCTCCACAATCGCGGACATGAAACGCTATGCCATCCAGATTGAAACCCAAGCCGTGCGCAACAAAGCCATGCCCCTGGGCAACAAGACGGGCATGACTGATGACGAACGCGCCAAGCTCGGCGCATGGATCGCGGGCCTCAAATGAATCTCGCTGAAGTGAATAAACTTTCGTCGGAAGAATTTGAAAAGGCTTTTGGCGAAATTGCCGAACACTCACCATGGGTGGCGCAGCGGGCCTTGGCATCAAGGCCCTTCGCCACACGTGTTGCGATGATTGAAGCCTTTTCTGAGGCAGTGATGCGAGCCGAAAAGCCCGAGCAACTTCAGCTTTTGCGCGCCCACCCCGATCTCGCCACGAGGGCGAGGCTCACGGCCGATTCAACGCGAGAACAAAAAGGCGCGGGCCTCGACACGCTTTCAACCGAAGAGTTTGTGCTATTCACCAAGCTGAATCACGCCTACAAGGCCAAGAACCAATTCCCCTTCATCTTCGCCGTGAAGGGGGCTACCAAACATCAAATCTTGCAGGGTTTTGAACAACGCCTCCACCACTCGGCGGAAGAAGAATTTCAAACTGCGCTAACCCAAGTCTGCCGCATCATTCGCTTCCGACTGGAAGACCGGGTGCAGGTATGACGCGCGTCTTGAAAGGTCAACTCGTCGCTTTCGGCCAAACGCCACAGCTCATCACCCATGAAACACGCGGTGCCTTAGTGATTGGCGATGATGGCACGATCCTCTGGCGCGGGCCGTTAAGCCTCCTGCCACAAGCCTTTAATTCAGCGCCTGTCGACGATTTCGACACCAAGCTCCTGTTGGCAGGCTTCATCGACGCCCATATTCACTTTCCGCAATATCGCATGCTGGCCGCAGCAGCGACGGATCTACTCGACTGGCTGGCGCGTTATACGTTCCCGGAGGAAGCGCGTTATGCCGACAAGCTTTATGCCGAAGGCGCAGCGGCGATCTTTCTCCAACGCCTGTTTAGCAACGGCACGACCAGCGCGATGGCCTTTTGCTCCTCACACAAGGTTTGCGCTGAGGCGCTCTTCGCCGCCGCCGCCAAATGCAACATGGCCTTGATCACGGGCAAGACAATGATGGACCGCAACGGCACACCAGCTGTCGAAGATGAAGCCGAACTATCCGCGCGTGATACGCTGGCCCTGCACAAGGCCTTCCACGGCAAAGGGCGTTTGCGCCACGCCGTCACGCCACGTTTTGCCATCACCTCAAGCGAGAAACAGTTGAAACTGGCCGGCGAGATTCTGCAAGATTGCGAAGGCGCACTGATGCAGACGCACCTCTCGGAGAGTGCAGCCGAAATTGCCCGCGTCAAAACCCTCTTCCCGAATGATCGCGATTATACCGCCATCTATGAACGCTTTGGCCTCCTCACCGCGCAAAGCCGCTTTGCCCATGGCGTTCATCTTTCAGAAAGCGAAGTCACGCGCCTTTCTGAAGCCGGGGCCAGTGTGCTGCATTGCCCGACGTCGAACAACTTTCTCGGCTCAGGCATGATGTCCATGAACAAGTTAAAGCGCCTAAACATCGGCATCGCCACGGATGTGGGCGGCGGCACCAGCTTCTCCATACTGCAAACCTTGGGCGAGACCTACAAAGTGCAGATGCTTTGTGGTTTGAAACTCAAAGCCGCAGAGCTCTTCCATATGGCCACCCTCGGCAATGCCAAGATCTTGAACATTGCGCACGAAACCGGAAGCCTCGATGTCGGCAAATTTGCCGATGTGATTGTGTTAGACCCGGAGGCCACGCCCGTTCTGGCCGCCCGCCATGCACTTTCGAATTCACTCGAAGATGTCTTGTTTGCTCTGGCCCTTTTGGGCGATGATCGCGCCATCGCCGCCACCTATGTGGCGGGCCAAAGGATGCACTGATGTTACGAATGCCGGAACCAGATCAAGCCGTCCTCGCACGTCGGGCAGAGATCGCTACGGCCATGCGCTTGATCGTAAAGCCCGCCCATGTGATCGACAGTGCCACGGCTATGCGTCCCTATGAAAGCGATGGCCTTACGGCTTACAAACAACTGCCCATGCTCGTCGTGCTGCCAGAAGACACCGCGCAGGTTTCGGCCATCTTGCAATATGCCCATGCGAACAATATCAAGATCGTGGCGCGTGGTGCCGGCACATCGCTCTCAGGCGGCGCGCTTCCGCTGGAAGATGGCATTCTTCTGGGCATGGCGAAATTCAATCGCATTTTGGAAACGGATTTCGCCAACCGCTGCGTCGTCACCCAGCCCGGCGTTACCAATCTCGCCATTACCAAGGCGGTCGAAAGCCGTGGCTTTTACTACGCGCCAGACCCATCCTCACAAATCGCCTGCACTATCGGCGGCAATGTTGCCGAAAATTCCGGCGGTGTGCACTGCCTGAAATATGGCCTCACCACCAACAATATCTTGGGCCTCGAAATGGTTTTGATCACGGGAGAAGTGATCCATCTCGGTGGCAAGCATCTCGATAGCGAGGCCTATGATCTACTCGCTCTGATGACGGGATCCGAGGGCCTGCTCGGCGTGATCACCGAAGTCACCCTGCGCATCATCCCTAGGCCTGAAACTGCCCGCGCTTTACTCATCGGCTTTCCATCGAGCAAATCTGCCGGTCAATGCGTGGCCGACGTGATCTCGCAAGGTATCATCCCCGGCGGCATGGAGATGATGGACAGGCCCGCCATCCACGCTGCCGAAGCCTTCGTGAAAGTGGGCTATCCACTGAATGCGGAAGCCTTGCTGATCGTTGAGCTTGATGGCCCACAGGCCGAAGTAGACCAGTTGGTCGCCAGCGTCGAAAAAATTGCCATGGCCAACAAAGCCAACAGCTTGCGGGCCTCGACCTCAGAAGACGAGCGCCTCGCTTTCTGGGCCGGGCGCAAGGCAGCCTTTCCCGCCGTGGGTCGTATCTCACCAGATTATATGTGCATGGATGGCACCATCCCTCGTAAGAAATTGCCCGAAGTTCTTGAAGGCATGGCCAAGCTGTCAAAGAAACATCGCTTGGCGGTAGCAAATGTTTTTCACGCCGGCGATGGCAACTTGCATCCGTTGATTCTTTTCGACGCCAACAAGGAAGGCGAGCTGCAACGTGCAGAAGAATTTGGTGCAGATATTCTCCGCCTCTGCGTGAGAGTCGGCGGCGTGCTCACGGGCGAGCATGGCGTTGGCGTTGAAAAGCGCGAACTTATGCCCGAGATGTTCTCGGAAGTTGATCTTGATCAGCAACTCAAAATCAAATGCGCCTTTGATCCTAAAAGCCTGCTCAACCCCGGCAAGGTTTTTCCCACGCTTCACGCCTGCGCCGAAATGGGCAGGGTGATCGTGCACGGCGGAAATATTCCATTCCCCGATTTGCCGAGATTCTAAATGCCAAAGCCCAAAACGGAAAAAGAACTCGCCGATATTGTAAAATCCGCCACAGCAACTTTCGAACTTGTTGGCACGGGTACAAAGTGCAGCCTAGGGCGGCCCATGGGTTCACAGCTGCTCGACCTTTCCGCCTTCAATACAATTCTTGCTTATGAACCCGAAGAACTAATTCTGGATGTCGGCGCTGCCGTAAAGTTGAGAGACATTCAAAAGCTTCTTGCAAGCAAAAACCAGATGCTGGCATTCGAGCCGCCGGACTTCTCAAAACTTCTCGGCACAAAACATGCAGGAACATTGGGCGGTGTGCTGGCCTGCAATCTCTCCGGCCCGCGCCGCATCAAGGCAGGTGCGGCGCGTGATCATGTTTTGGGCATGAAAGCAGTGAATGGTCGTGGCGAGATTTTCAAATCAGGAGCCCGTGTTGTAAAGAACGTTACAGGCTATGATGTGCCGCGCCTGATGGCGGGCTCTTGCGGGACGCTAGCGGCTTTCACGTCGATCATCTTCAAAGTTTTACCACGGCCAGAATCCGAAATAACCTTGCTTGCACCCGCAGTCGACGAAACGGCAGCATTGGCACTGTTGACAGCAGGGCTGCAATCGCAATACGAAGTCTCTGCCGCGGCCTATTTACCCGGGCGCGGCGTAGCTTTGCGTCTTGAAGGCATTCCCGCATCAATCATCTATCGCCGCGACAAGTTGGCCAATCTTATACCATCACCCTCTGTGCCTTTGGATGCAAAGAACTCTGCGGAGCTGTGGATGAGCATCCGCGATGTCGAAGCCCTCGCCGCAAAACCGGAAGATCACGTCTGGCGCATCTCCGTTGCGCCGCACGAAGCACCGCGTGTGATTGCTCAACTCAAAACGCAATTCGCCTTCCAACACCTCCTGGATTGGGGTGGTGGCCTGATCTGGCTTGCGCACGAATCTGGCACGAACCACAGTGCTGCCATTCGGCAGGCTGCCGCACCAGGCCACGCCATGCTGTTTCGCGCTGACGCTGAAACCCGCGCCAAGTGTGAGGTGTTCCAACCCTTGCCGCCGCCCCTGGCCGCTTTAACTTCGCGCGTCAAGCAGGCCTTCGATCCCAAAGGCCTGTTCAACCCCGGCCGCATGTATCGGAATATCTGAATGCAGACATTCTTCACGCTCGACCAACTGGCTGACCCGAAACTCGCCGTCGCTGACGAGATCCTGCGCAAATGCGTGCATTGTGGTTTCTGTACGGCCACATGCCCCACCTATGTCTTGCTCGGCGATGAGAATGACAGCCCACGGGGCCGCATTTACCTGATGAAGGAAATGCTGGAGCAAGCCAAGCCTGCCACCAAGGAAGTCGTCACGCATATTGATCGCTGTCTTTCGTGCTTGTCGTGCATGACGACCTGCCCTTCCGGCGTGAACTACATGCATCTGGTCGATCACGCCCGCGAACATATTGAAGAGACCTATCGCCGTCCGCTGTTCGAACGCCTGTTGCGTCACGTCTTGGCCTATATCATGCCGCGCCCGAAACTATTTCGCCCGTCATTGATTGTTGCGCGTCTCGTCAAACGCGCAACGCCGCTGACGTCGGGCCGCATCAAAGCCGCGCTTGATCTGGCGCCTGCACATCTGCCGCGCCCCACGCAAATAGGCGGCCCCGGAACCTATCCCGCGCAAGGCCCGCGCAAAGGCCGCGTCGCCTTGCTGCACGGCTGCGTGCAAAGTGTGTTGGCCCCGGAGATCAATGCGACCACGATCAAGCTGCTCAATCATTTGGGCTATGACGTCATCGTCACTGCTGGCGAGGCCTGCTGCGGCTCGCTCACCCATCACATGGGCAAAGAACAAGATGCCAAAGCCCGCGCCCGCCGCATGATTGATCAATGGACGGCGGCCGGCGCTGATGCGATCGTCATCACGGCCTCAGGCTGCGGCACGACGATCAAAGATTATGGCTTCATGTTCAAGGATGAACCCACTTATGCCGAGAAGGCCAAAGCCATCAGCGCCAAAGCAAAAGACATCACAGAATTCCTAGCAACACTCGCTCTGCCACAAGGCAAGGGCAAGGTCCGCGTCGCCTATCATGCCGCCTGTTCAATCCAACACGGCCAGCAGATCAAGACCATTCCCCAACAGATGCTGCGCCAAGCCGGCTATGAGGTGGTGGAACCTGAGGACGCACATCTCTGCTGTGGTTCGGCCGGCACATACAATATCCTCCAGCCTGAACTATCTGCCCAAATGCGCGACAAGAAGGTGACTACACTCAACGTTTTGCAAGCTCAAGTCATCGCCACCGGAAACATCGGCTGTATCACCCAGCTGCAAAGCGGCTCGCAAATACCTGTCCGCCACATCGTCGAAGTGCTGGCGGCGGCTTATGGAATAGCGGCCATATAGCATTGGTTTCCGTGGCGTAATGATGAGAATTTACATTCAGGATTCAGACATCGGCCAGCGATAATCTTTGAAAGTCTCGCGCAGCTGCAGTTTCGAAATTTTCCCAGCTGCGGTGTGGGGAATTTGATCAGCGAAGACGATGTCATCTGGAAGCCACCATTTGGCAATTTTGCCAGTCAAATGCGCCATCACCTGTTCTTTGGAAACTTCGGCGCCCGGTTTTTTGACGACAATGAGCAGCGGCCTTTCATCCCATTTTAAATGGGGCAGACCGATAGCTGCGGCTTCGGCGACACCAGCACATCCCGTCGCAACATTCTCAAGTTCGATGGATGAAATCCATTCGCCGCCAGATTTGATAACATCCTTCGAGCGATCGGTGATCTGCATAAAGCCCCAATCATCAATCGTGGCAACGTCGCCTGTTTCGAACCATCCATCGCTATCAAAGGCCGCTGAACCATCACCTTTGAAATAGGCAGATGAAATGGCGGGTCCGCGCACTTTGAGTTGGCCAAACACTTTTCCATCATGTGCCAGCGCCTGGTTCAGATCATCCGTTATTTTCATCTCGACAGTAAACTGCGGCCTGCCTTGTTTGGCGCGCTGCTTCCATTTTTCTTCGGCGTTGAGATGCGCCATTGAGCCCTTGATCTGGCTGATGGACCCAACAGGGCTGGTCTCTGTCATGCCCCAGCCGTGGAGCACTTCAACACCGTATTTTTCGGTAAATGCTCGCATGATGAATTCTGGGCAGGCTGATCCACCGATCACGACGCGCTTGAGGTTCGGCAGCTGACGCGTTGCATCTTGTTCCAGATGCTGCAACAGCATCAGCCAGATAGTTGGAACCGCTGCAGAAAACGTGACCCGCTCTGTCGTTAGAAGTTCATAGACTGAAGCACCGTCCAACTTTGAACCGGGCATTACCAAGTCCGCACCCGCCATCGGCGCTGAAAATGCCAAGGCCCATGCATTGGCATGAAACATCGGCACAATGGGCAAAACACGATCAGCACTGCTGATCGCCTGCGTGTCAGCAAACTGCATCGACATCGCATGCAAAACATTGGAGCGATGCGAGTAAAGAACGCCCTTGGGTTTGCCGGTCGTGCCACTCGTATAGCAAAGACCACAAGCAGTGTTTTCATCAATCCGTGGCCATTGCAAGCCGATGTCACCCTGTTCAACCAACTCTTCATAACAGATCACATTTTTGAGCGTGGTAGCTTCCGGCATATGCGCAACGTCAGTCATAATGACAAAGCCTTTGACTGTTGGAATTTGCGCCTGCAATCTTTCAAAAATGGGAATGAATGTCAGGTCCGTAAAAACCCACTGATCTTCTGCATGGTTGATGATAAAGTTGAGTTGATCGAGAAAGAGACGCGGATTGAGCGTGTGTACGACCGCGCCAAGCCCCATGATCGCGTACCAGATTTCCATGTGGCGATAGCCATTCCACGCCATCGTCGCCACAATATCACCCTCCTTGATCTGGAGCCTCGCGCGCGCTGCGCTGGCCAGTGCCCGGGAACGAAGCTCAAGGTCACGGTAGGTTTCACGGTGGATGGGGCCTTCGACCGTCCGGGAAACGATTTCCCTCTCGCCATGCCAGCGCGCGGCATGATCAAGCACACGGTGCACCAGCAGCGGCCATTCTTGCATCAGACCTTTCATCATGTCCTCCCCATTGTGTTTCTGCGACACAGTTGTTGGAGAGAAGCTAGCACATTTACCAAGATTGTCAGGCTGGCCCGCAAAGTTTTTTCGACGACTTTCGGAGAAAGTGTTTTGCTTGCTGAATTGCACCAAGCCGTAATCGCGGGCGCCGCGCCGATGATGGACTTGAGTGAAGAAGCATTTTGAACGAGAAATGCGTTCAAGGCTTGCCTTCTATCTGCGCAAATTGAACGTCAGAACAAGCACCAAAATGAACAGACCGAGCGAAATTAACTTCCAGAGTAGCAATGGGTTCTTCTCGATCAACGGTCGCACGTGAGTGGGAACGAGCGCCGAGTTGGGTTTGCGTAAATCTGCTGTTAAAGCTGATAAGGCATCGGTGCGTCTCTCGGGGTCGATATGAACAGCCTTTTCCAAAGCGGCGTCCATCCACAATGGAATTTCATTGCGCAACCAAGTGGCAGAAACATACTTGCTTTTTTTGATCATCGCGGCGCTGCTGAAGCCTTTGCCATAGGGCAACGCGCCCGTCATCATTTCATAGGCAATGGCCCCAAGCGAAAATATGTCGGATCGATTTGAGGGCGGCTTTCCCAAAATATTTTCCGGCGCAGTATAATCCGCTGTTCCGGCGGGTGCAGCCGTTGCGTTGGATTGCCTGTCATCTGCCCAGCTTGCTGCCCGCGAGGAACCAAAATCAATGATCTTCACCAATCCTTGCCCATTGATCATCACATTGCTGGGTTTGAGATCAAGATGCAGAATATCTTTGCGGTGCATGGCGCGCAGGCCGATGGCAATCTGCTCAACAATGGAACGTACGGTTTCAAGCTCAGGCCTTGGATTGTCCAACATCCATTGTTGCAGCGTCTTGCCCTCAAAATGCTCTGTGACGTGATAAAGAAAATATCGCCGCCCTTTGATCTCGTGAATTTTCAAGGTATTGGGGCTTCTCACCAGGCGGCCCACCCATTCCTCATGGGCAAAGCCTTCGATATAAGCGGCATCGTCGCTGAAATTGGGCGAAGGTGTTTTGATCGCGATGGTCTCTTGGGTTTCAGTGTCTGTCGCCAGATAAACTTGGCTGCGGCTGCTCTCGTGAATGGGCCTGATGATTCTGAAGCCATCTAATATGTCACCAGCGGTCATCAATTTCGGAAAAGGCAGTTGCAGTGCTGCCGCACTTTGCCCCAGGGCGTCGCGCTGTCCTGGTTCACGAATATGGATGATTTGGCAGGTCAGATTATCGGTGCTGCCTTTCTCATAAGCGGCCTCAACAATCTTTCGGGCCGTAGCCTCAGGCTCAGCAAGTCCGACTTTTATGAGCCCCGCTATTTCCGCAGAAGAAATCGTGTCGTGAACACCGTCCGTGGAGAGGAAATAAACATCGCCTTTTTCTAAAACCTCCTGGCGGTAATCAATCTCAAGATTTTGATTGGTGCCGAATGCGCGGGACAAATGTTCAAGTCCACGTCCTAACTTCAGGCGGTGGTCTGTTGTGAGTTGTTCCAATGTACTCGCGCGCAAGCGCCAGATACGGCTGTCTCCGGCATGAAAAATATGCGCCATGCCGGATTTGAAGATAATACCGGAGAACGTACTCACCATGCCGCGCCCTTCAAAGTCTAGCCTCTGGCCCTGCGCATAAAGCCAGGCGTTGACGGCTTTGAGAACGGTGGCGACCGAACGTTTCACCGTCCAACTTTCATGTGTGGCATAATAGTCTTCAAGGAAAGAACGCACGCAGCATTCACTGGCTTCCTTGGCAGCTTCGCTGCTCGACATGCCATCGGCAATGGCAATGGCTATGCCCTTCGCGCTCAGCATATGTCCATCGGGGATAACGATGCCATATGAATCATCATTGCGAGACTTTCGCCCCGCAATAGAATATTGGCCGAATTCGAGTTTTATGTCTGAACTCATGTCACATTAATGAGCGCGATCGTACCATCAGGCATTTCCTCGGCGATCTGTCCCTTCGGGTCTTCAACGAAAGCCCAAACAAAAGCAAGCGCCAAGACAGAGCCGATGGCAGCAATAAGAAACAGCGTTTGCGCATCATACCCAGCATAGACGGTGAGAAACAATACGCCACCAACATTGCCAAAAGCGCCGACCATGCCCGCGATTTGTCCCGTTAATCTGCGTTTGATCATCGGCAACATGGCATAAACTGCCCCGTTGCCCGCATTCACAAAAAGCGAACAGAAGAAGGTGGCCACAACGGCAAAGACAACGCCTGTGGCAGGGCCCATGTTGCTCATTCCAAAATAGCCAAGCGCAGTGCCTGCAAGGCAAAGTGTCAGCATTCGACGACGACCAAACTTGTCGCTGAGATAGCCACCGATGGGTCTGGCAAAGAAAGTTGTCAGGCCAAAACTCGCGCCAAGAAACCCAGCAACAGGCAGAGACAACCCAAACATATCCTTAAACAGCAGCGGCAAAACTGAAACCACGGCAAGCTCTGAACCAAAAGTCACACAATAGACAAAATCAAGCACAGCCACTTGGCGGAATTTATAGCTATGTAATGGTGCAACGGGCGAAGAGAACACCGATTTATTGATGCGCCAAGTGTCATAAATCTGTGCGGCAAAAAGTGCTGCCAAGCCCAGATAAATGATGACAACCGAAGTGCCCGACAGGATGTTGAAGCCTGCGGGGCTCAGCCGATAAGCCAGCAAAGCCAGTGTTCCGGCAATGGGTGCCTGCATCAGGCAATACAGAAGAAAGTCCCCCTTGCTGGTCACCTCCATGGCACCCAGTTTCTTCGGGCTGAAATAGGTTGACCCCTTGGGCATATCGGTGACGTTAAGATAGTAGATAGCAGAATAGACGATGGCGAGCAGGCCTGTCGCGGCAACGGCCCAACGCCAGCCTTCTGGCCCACCGAAACTTGCAGCAAGCGTGGGCAGGGCCACAGCAGCTGCTGCTGAGCCAAAATTGCCCAAACCCGCATAGAGACCTTGGGCCAGCCCGGCTTCGCGCGCAGGATACCATTCACCAATAATGCGGATGCCCACGACAAAGCCAGCGCCAACAAAGCCCAGAAGAAAGCGCCAAATCGCAAGTTCTGTGAAACTATGCGCAAAAGCAAAGCCCAGGCAAATCACACCAGAAACGGCGAGCAAGACCGTATACATCAACCGCGGCCCCAGCTTGTCGACAAATACGCCGACAAGAATACGCGCCGGGATGGTCAGCGCCACATTGAGAGCGAGCAGGGCAGCAATTTGCGGCTTCGACAAACTAAACGTATCGCGGATCGCCGCCATCAGAGGCGCATGATTGAACCACACCACGAAACTGACAAAAAATGCCATCCAGCTGAAGTGCAAAATGCGAATGCGCGGCTCAAGGCTGAAAAATGGAAATCGAGAAACGGCGGCTTGGGTCATAAAATTCTCCTCTGACGCATGTTGCATCGCAATATACATGCCAATTCGCCATTGCCTCCGAATTCACGCATAACTACATGAAAAGAAATATTTTTAATTGGTTGATTAAAAAACACGCAGATACGAAGATGCCTATTATTTATGCAGTTAAATCAAGCTTTCTGCATGCTATTTATGCATTGCACAGGCTTCAAGCACTTTGCAGCAAACATGGAGATCAAGAAAAAGACGTTATTTATCAAATAAATACCAGATTTATCGAAATCGTCAGTGCTTTGGCATGGCGCTTGCGTAGCAGTAATCAGAAAAATACTGCAGTGCACAAAGTTACCGCACTTTGCCCATGGGAGTTGGTTCGCGATGAAGAAGAAACTGGTCATCATCGGCAATGGCATGGCGCCGGGGCGCATGTTGGAGCATTTGCTTGAGCTGGCACCAGATCAATATGATGTGACGATTTTCAATGCTGAGCCCCGCGTCAACTATGATCGTATTATGCTTTCGCCAGTTCTTTCGGGGGAGAAGACCTTCGAGGAAATCGTCATTCATGGTGATGGCTGGTACATCAAACACGGCATTGCTTTGTACAAAGGTTACAAGATCAAGGCGATTGACCGTGTTGCAAAAACGGTAACATCCGAAAGCGGCGTTGTTGAGAGCTATGATAAGCTGGTGATTGCCACGGGATCCGTGCCTTTCATCATTCCCGTGCCCGGCAACAACCTTCCAGGCGTACTATCCTACCGCGATCTTGATGACGTGATGGCCATGATGTTGGCCGCCAAATCGCGCGGTAATGCGGTTGTGATTGGTGGTGGCTTGCTGGGCCTTGAAGCAGCGGCGGGTCTGTCAGAGCAAGGCATGAATGTCACCGTGATTCATATCATGCCGACATTGATGGAGCGTCAGCTTGATCCGGCTGCTGGGCATTTGTTGAAGGCAGCCGTGGAACAACGCGGTATTACGGTTCTGAATGGTGCCAACACAAAGTCTATTGTGGGCGAAAAATTTGTCGAAGGTGTTGAGCTTGCTGATGGCACGGTGATCCCTGCCTCCGTCGTTGTGATGGCCGTTGGCATCAGACCCAACACGGCGCTGGGCAAGGGAGCAGGGCTGACGATTGCGCGGGGCATTGTGGTCAATGAACAAATGCAAACTAGCGATCCTGACATTTATGCGCTGGGCGAATGTGCTGAACACAATGGCATGGTCTATGGCTTGGTCGCCCCACTCTATGAAATGGCCAATGTGCTGGCAAAAACTTTTGCGGCCGAAGCTGCTGCCTATAAAGGTTCCGTCACGGCCACTAAACTCAAAGTCACCGGCATCAAGCTTTATTCAGCAGGCGATTTTGCCGAGGCCAAAGACCGCGAAGAGATTGTGCTGCGTGACGCTTCACGCGGCATTTACAAACGCCTCATCATCAAAGAAAACCGCATCATCGGCGTTGTGATGTATGGCGACACCGAAGATGGGCCATGGTTCTTCGACAAAATCAAAAAGGCCGAAGATATTTCCGCAGATCGCGAAATGCTCATCTTTGGCCAGAGCTATGCCGGAGGAGTTCCGCTGGACCCTATGGCGGCCGTTGCAGCCTTAACCCCTGACGCAGAAATCTGCGGGTGCAACGGCGTATGCAAGGGTAAAATCACCGATGCGATCACGGCCAAAGGTCTCACGTCGATTGACGAAGTGCGTGCCCATACGAAGGCATCTGCCTCATGTGGTTCTTGCACAGGCTTGGTTGAAAAGCTTCTCGTGCTGTCGCTGGGTGATAGCTACAGGCCAAACGCCGTGCAGCCGATGTGTGGCTGTACACATTTGGGCCATGCCGATGTGCGTCGTTTGATCGTGGCCAAGCCTTTGAAAAATATTCCGCAGCTGATGCAGGAATTGGAATGGAAAACCTCCTGCGGCTGCGCCAAATGTCGTCCGGCCCTAAATTATTATATGATTGCGGAATGGCCCGGTGAATATATCGATGACAACCAATCACGTTTCGTCAATGAGCGCGTCCACGCCAATATCCAGAAAGACGGAACTTATTCGGTGGTGCCGCGCATGTGGGGCGGCATGACCTCAGCCAAAGAACTTCGCGCCATCGCCGATGTGACCGACAAATTCCAAATCCCCGCTGTGAAAGTGACAGGCGGCCAGCGCATTGATTTGCTGGGCGTGAAAAAAGAAGATTTGCCCGCAGTCTGGGCTGATCTCAACGCCGCTGGCATGGTGTCCGGCGCGGCCTATGCCAAAGGCCTTCGCACGGTGAAAACTTGCGTCGGCACAGATTGGTGCCGCTTTGGCACGCAAGATTCAACGGGGCTTGGCATTAAGCTTGAGAAATTTATGTGGGGATCTTGGACGCCCGCAAAAGTGAAAATGGCTGTCTCTGGTTGTCCGCGCAATTGCGCGGAGGCCACCTGCAAAGACATCGGCGTGATCTGTGTTGATTCAGGCTACGACATTCACTTTGCGGGCGCTGCGGGCCTTGACATCAAGGGCACAGAAGTTCTGGGCCATGTGGACACCGAAGAAGACGCGATTGAAGTGATTGCAGCTTTGACACAGCTTTATCGTGAGCAGGGCCATTATCTCGAACGCATTTACAAATGGGCCAAGCGCGTGGGGCTGGATTCCATCCGCGAGAAAATCATGGCTGACAAAGAAAAACGCACACACTATTTCGAGCGATTCAAATTTGCGCAAACCTTCTTGCAAGTTGATCCATGGGAAGAACGGGTGAACGGCAAAGATGCCCATGAGTTTGAAGCCATGCGCACATTTCCAAAATTAATGGCGGCAGAATAATGGATCAGTGGGTCAAAGTTGGCATGGTGGACGATGTGCCGTTTCGTGGTTCGCGTGTGGTTTCAACTCAGCAAGGTGACATCGCGATTTTCAAAACGGCCGAAGGCCGCATCTTTGCACTTTGGGACAAATGCCCGCACAAAGGCGGACCCTTGAGCCAGGGCATTGTACATGGTGATCAAGTCACTTGCCCATTGCACAATTGGGTCGTGGGGCTCGAAACGGGCGATGTGAAAGGCCCTGATCAAGGCTGTGCCCGCAAAGTGAAATGCAAAGTTGAAGCGGGCACAGTGTTCATTGAATCTGCGACGCTGTTGCAACAGGTTGCATGACAACCACGCGCACCACCTGCCCCTATTGCGGCGTGGGCTGCGGTGTTTTGGCGACGCGAAAAGTTGACGGAAGCGTTGCAATCGTGGGCGATCCTGAACACCCAGCCAATTTCGGCAAGCTCTGTTCAAAAGGCCTGGCCCTGGGCGAAACCTTGAGTGCAGAACAGCGCTTGCTGCATCCCCAGGTGAACAGCGCACGTGTCGGCTGGGATGAGGCCACCGCTTTAGTTGCCCGGAAGTTCAGCCAAGCTATTGCCGAGCACGGACCAGACTCTGTGGCCTTCTATGTCTCCGGGCAATTTCTTACCGAAGACTATTACGTTGCCAACAAACTGATGAAGGGCTTCATCGGTTCGGCCAATATCGACACCAACTCCCGCCTCTGCATGGCTTCAGCCGTGGCAGGCCACAAGCGCGCTTTCGGAGCCGATGTGGTGCCCTGCAATTATTCTGATCTCGAAGAAGCCGATCTTGTTGTGCTCACGGGTTCTAACTTCGCCTGGTGCCATCCGGTTCTGTTTCAGCGCCTGCAAGCCGCACGTGAAAAGCGCGGCACAAAAGTTGTCGTGATCGATCCGCGCCGCACAGTGACGGCAGAAGTGGCGGATTTGCATCTCGCCATCACACCACAATCCGATGTGGCATTGTTCAATGGCTTACTCAAATATCTTTACAGCCGCGGTGAGACGGATTGCGCCTATATCAACGCGCACACGCAAGGCCTGGCTGAAACTCTGCTCACGGCCCACAGTTGGACGATCGCAAAAGTGGCGGAAGTTTGTGGCCTGTCTGAGCGCGATGTGGAGGCCTTCTACCAACTCTTTGCCAAACATCCCAAAACCCTAACCGCATTCTCCATGGGTGTAAATCAATCCGCCTCTGGCACAGACAAAGTCAATGCCATCATCAATTGCCATTTGCTCACGGGCCGCATAGGCAAGGCGGGCGCAGGGCCGTTTTCCATCACCGGCCAACCCAACGCTATGGGTGGGCGCGAGGTCGGCGGCCTTGCCAATATGTTGGCCGCGCATATGGATATTGAAAACGCTGATCACCGCGAAGTCGTGGAGGAATTCTGGAATGTACCGCGCATCGCGAACAAGCCGGGCTTGAAAGCCGTTGATCTGTTTCAAGCAGTGCATGATGGCCGCATCAAAGCTTTGTGGATCATGGCCACCAATCCGGCTGTGTCGATGCCCAATTCCAACTTCATTGCACAAGCTCTGAAGGCCTGCCCCTTTGTCGTGGTGTCCGATGTCACAGCCAATACTGAAACGGCCCGCTATGCTCATGTGTTGCTGCCTGCCCAAGGTTGGGGTGAGAAGGATGGGACGGTCACAAATTCTGAACGCCGCATTTCCCGTCAGCGCCGCTTTGTGGTGCCGGTTGCTGAAACTCGCGCTGATTGGAAGATCATGGCCGATGTCGCCAAGGCCATGGGCTTTGATGGCTTCAACTATGAATCACCATCGGAGATTTTCGCCGAACACGCGCGCCTTACCACCGTCGTCAACAATGGGGTGCGCAAACTCGATCTCAAAGACTGGCGCAACCAAGATTATGAGACGCTTTCACCGCAACAATGGGGTGGTGAGCGACCATTCGCCGATGGAATGTTTCAAACGCCAAATGGCAAGGCACGTTTTGTGCCGACACAATATGTTGCTATTGAGCGCAACGGCCTAACCCTCAACACAGGCCGCATCCGCGATCAGTGGCACACCATGACGCGCACAGGGCTTGTGTCGAAACTCTTCGGCCACCGCGCTGAGCCGCATGTGGAAATTTCGGAGCAGGATGCGGCACGACTTGGCGTTGCGGCAGCAGGAATTGTTGAAATTCAGAATGAACACGGGCGAAGTCTTGCACGCGCTTTGATTTCTGAAACTGTGCAGACTGGCCAAGTGTTCCAATCGATGCATTGGAGTAGTATATTTGCCAACAATGCTTTATCGAATGTAGCGATGTCACAACGCCGCGATCCCGTGAGCGGGCAACCAGCACTCAAGTCTGCGCAAGTCACGTTGCGTCCATATGTGGCAGCTTGGTATGGTTTTGGCATTTCGCTTCAGACCGTGAGAAGTGATCTCGATTATTTTGCAATACGCCCCATAGAGTCTGGTCACGCTTTTGAATGCGCACACGAATCTGTGCCGAATGAATGGATCAAATTTCTCTCAGCTCAGTTCCCGGCTATTGAAATCGCAAGTTCGGTGCGAGGCGCAAACGCCGCGCAGTTTCGCTGTCTAGCGCTGGAAGGGGCCCGTTTGAGTTTCGTTTTCATTGCCAGCGATAGGCCAGTATCAGCCGCGCGCGATTGGCTGCAAAGCCAACTCGGAAAATCAATCAATTCACTGGAAATCCTGGCAGGCAGACCGATGCTTGCAGGCGAAGACAAAGGCCCCATTCTCTGTGCCTGCATGAATGTGGGCCGCAACCAAATCGCCCGCTTCATCGACAAAAACTTAGGTGTAGTGCTGCAGGCCGTTTGTGATGCCACAGCGGCAGGCACGGGTTGCGGCTCATGCCGCATCGAAGTGCAAAGGATGATCAGTGACAGCCAACGCATGATCCAAGCTGCCGAGTAGGCAATCGCCGCGAACGACTCTGCGCGCTTAAGCCCGATGCGGTCAGTTTGTAAATGAGACTTGGCATTTCTCAAAAATTGATCATAGTCATTCCGTAATGTTGGCAACTGCAAAACTCCTAGACCAACGCAGCTTCGGCGTGCTCAACTTCAGCATGGGCAAATCGGGGCCGCATGTTTTGCGCGAAGAAGGTGCCTCAAAGCTTCGCCTGCCGCGCGGTTCGACGCAAGCCATCATCATCAATACGGGCGGCGGCTTGGCGGGGGGAGACAGGTTTGAACACAATTTTTCATGCAGTGCGCACGCAACATTGACGCTTACATCGCAAGCCGCTGAGCGCGTCTATCAAACGCTGGGGCCGCCTGCCCAAATTTCAACGCAGATTTCTGTGGCGCAAAGTGGACAACTTTTTTGGTTGCCGCATGAAACGATTCTCTATGACGATGCATCGCTTCAACGCAGCTATGAAGTAAAGCTTGCATCTTCCGCAAAATTTCTAAGCGTGGAACTCATCATTTTTGGTCGCACGGAAATGCATGAAAAAATCTCTTCCATCCAGTTGCGAGACCATTGGCGCATCTGGCGTGAAGGCGAGCTTGTTCACGCGGAAGATTTGAAACTTGGGCCAAAGCCGCCAACCTCGAAAGCCACGCTCAATGGTTCAAACGCCATGGCCACCCTAGTCTACGTGGCAGATGACGCTGAGACCAGACTTGCGGCCATGCGCGACTTTGCAGCAGCCTCGGCTTGGAATGGCAAGCTGGTTGCAAGGTTCATCGCCAAAGATGGTTACACCTTGCGCAAAGCCTTGATTCCCGCAATCAATGCACTGGCAGGGGCAGAAGCCTTGCCTAAAATTTGGACCCTCTGAGGAAAGAAGATGCAGCTTACGCCGCGTGAAAAAGACAAACTGCTCATCGCCATGGCGGCCACTGTGGCTCGCAAAAGATTAGAGCGCGGTGTGAAGCTCAATCACCCCGAAGCCATTGCGCTGATCACCGAATTTGTAGTCGAGGGTGCTCGCGATGGCAAAAGCGTTGCGGATTTGATGGAACAGGCGGCTCACGTGATTTCCAAAACGCAGGTGATGGACGGTATTGCCGAGATGATCCATGACGTACAAGTTGAGGCCACATTCCCAGATGGCACCAAACTTGTCACTGTCCACCACCCCATTCGTTGAGAGGCGAGAAATGATCCCTGGCGAAGTTATAACTGTCAAAGGCGATATTGAACTCAATGTGGGTGCCACGCGCATGATGCTCGAAGTGGCCAATACAGGCGACAGGCCAATTCAAGTTGGCAGCCATTATCATTTCTTTGAAACCAATGAGCGCCTGCGGTTTGATCGTGCGGCGGCCCGCGGCATGAGATTGGACATTGCGGCAGGAACGGCCGTGCGCTTTGAGCCAGGCCAGCGCCGCGAAGTTATTCTTGTGCCAATTGGTGGTGCCCGGAAGATTTACGGCTTCCAAGGCAAAGTGATGGGAGCGCTGTGATGGCAAAAATCTCTCGTCAAACTTATGCGCAAATGTATGGCCCCACGGTGGGCGATAAAGTGCGGCTGGCTGATACTGATCTCATCATCGAAGTGGAAAAGGATTTCACACTCTATGGAGAGGAAGTGAAATTCGGCGGCGGCAAAGTCATTCGTGATGGCATGGGCCAATCTCAGGCTACGCGCAAACAAGGCGCGATGGATACGGTGATCACCAATGCCTTGGTGGTGGACCATTCTGGAATTTACAAAGCGGACATTGGTTTGAAAGAAGGCTACATCGCCGCCATTGGCAAGGCGGGCAATCCTGATACACAGAATGCTGTCACCATCATCATTGGTCCATCCACTGAAATCATTGCGGGCGAAGGGAAGATTCTCACAGCTGGCGGAATTGATAGCCATATCCATTTCATCGCGCCTCAGCAGATTGAAGAGGCACTCTATTCCGGCATCACCACCATGTTAGGCGGCGGCACCGGGCCAGCTCATGGCACGCTTGCGACAACATGCACGGGTGCGTGGCATTTGGAACGCATGATCGAAGCGGCGGATGCTTTTTCAATGAACTTGGGCTTCATGGGCAAGGGCAATGCGTCACTTGCCGCACCACTCGAAGAAATGATTTTGGCTGGTGCTTGTGGGTTGAAGCTGCATGAAGATTGGGGCACCACGCCAGCTGCCATTGATAATTGTCTCAGTGTGGCTGACGCCTTCGATGTGCAAGTGGCCATTCATACGGATACATTGAATGAGTCAGGTTTTGTGGAAGCAACTGTTGCTGCTTTCAAAGGCCGCACCATTCATACTTTCCACACCGAGGGTGCCGGCGGTGGCCACGCGCCCGATATTATCAAAGTGGCGAGCCTGCCTAACGTGTTGCCCTCATCGACAAATCCAACGCGCCCCTACACGATCAACACTGTGGCCGAACATTTGGATATGTTGATGGTCTGCCACCATCTTTCGCCCCAAATCCCCGAAGACATTGCTTTTGCTGAAAGCCGCATTCGCAAGGAGACGATTGCCGCCGAAGATATTCTGCATGACATGGGCGCTTTTTCGATGATCTCGTCAGACAGCCAGGCGATGGGCCGTGTCGGCGAAGTAATAATCCGCTGCTGGCAAACGGCGCATAAGATGAAAGTGCAGCGCGGCGGGCTTGCGGGCGACAAGGGCAATGACAATGCGAGGGTGAAACGTTACATCGCGAAATACACCATCAACCCAGCGATAGCGCATGGCCTCTCACATGAAGTGGGCTCCATCGAAATAGACAAGCGCGCTGATCTGGTGTTGTGGAACCCCGCTTTCTTTGGCGTGAAGCCCGAAATGGTTTTGCTTGGTGGTTCCATTGCTGCCGCACCGATGGGGGATCCAAATGCTTCGATCCCCACGCCGCAACCCGTGCACTATCGCCCGATGTTTGCCAGCTTTGGCAAGCTACTAACCAATTCATCAGTGGTGTTCACCTCGCAAGCAGCAATTGCCGGCGGCCTCCACAAGCGCTTGGGTACAGCCAAGCAGATGGCAGCAGTGAAAAACACGCGTGGTGGCATTGGTAAAAAGGATATGATCCACAACCACGCCATGCCCAATATCACAGTAAACCCCGAAACTTATGAAGTGCGGGCGGATGGAGAGCTGTTGGTGTGTGAACCAGCCACAAGCCTGCCGATGGCACAACGATATTTTTTGTTTTGATGCGGGCGGTTAAACTCATCAGACTTAGCGACATAACGGGCACAGCAACCGACGGCATCGAACTCAAAGCTGAAGACCGTCACCTCAGGCGCAAGCTTCTTGTCACGGAAAGTGGCGCAGAAGTTTTAGTTGATCTTCCGCTTTCAATTTTCATTGCAGATGGTGATCATCTTGAGCTTGAAGATGGAACCTTTCTCGAAGTGCGCGCGGCTGAAGAAGAACTGCTTGAAATCCGGGGGGTAAACCCCGCCCATATTGTGCAACTGGCCTGGCATATCGGCAACCGCCATTTGGCAGCGCAATTGGAATATGATCGCATTTTAATTCTACCTGATCGGGTGATTGCGCAAATGCTCGAACAACGCGGTGCAACGCTTAAAATTGTGCATGAACAATTCTCGCCTGAATATGGGGCCTATCATGGCCATTGAGCCACAACAGCTTTTACTTCTGCTCAACTGGATGTCGCCAGCCTTCCCGATTGGTGCCTATGCTTATAGCCATGGATTGGAATGGGCCATTGAAGATGGGTTGGTGAAATCCGCTGCTGATGTGGAAAGCTGGATTGAAGACGTCATTACGCGCGGTTCGGCTTGGAATGATGCCATATTGTTCGTGCAGGAATTTCGAAATCAAAATGTGAATGAACTGGCCTTGGCGCTCTGTTCATCGCGTGAGCGCCATTTGGAGACAACGCAGTTGGGCGCGGCATTTCAAATTGCGGCTGGAGTGTTTGTGACGACGGTCGACCATGGCGGTGCAATCGCATATCCCATCGCCGCAGCCCGATCTTGCGGAGCCATGCAGCTTGATGCGCACCATGCATTACTAGCTTTCTTGCAAGGCTTTTCTAACGCGCTTATTTCAGTCGCCGTGCGCCTTGTACCACTTGGCCAAACAGCTGGCTTGGAAATCATGCGCAATTTAATGCCTGTCATTGCAGCAACCGCCAAGCGCGCTGCGACAGCCACACTGGCCGATCTCGGATCTTGCACGGTGCTGTCAGACATAGCCGCGATGAAACATGAAACCCAACACTCGAGGATTTTTCGTTCATGAGCTCTTTGCATTCTCGGGGCCCTTTGCGCGTTGGTATCGGTGGTCCGGTTGGTTCAGGAAAAACCACGCTGGTTGAAAAACTGTGCAAAGCCATGCGCGAAAAATACTCCGTGGCGGCCATCACCAATGATATTTACACCAAAGAAGACGCACTGATCCTCAACCGCCTTCAAGCTTTGCCCGAAGACCGGATCATGGGCGTTGAAACCGGCGGCTGTCCGCATACGGCGATCCGCGAAGATGCCTCCATCAACCTCGCCGCCATAGCCGAAATGTCAAAGCGCCATCCTGATCTCGATGTGATCTTTATTGAATCGGGCGGGGATAATTTGGCCGCCACGTTTTCGCCCGACCTGGCCGATCTCTCGATCTATGTCATCTCCGTATGCCAGGGCGAAAAAATCCCGCGCAAAGGTGGCCCAGCGATCACACGTTCGGATTTGTTGGTCATCAACAAAGTCGATCTCGCCCCATATGTGATGGCCGATCTCGCCGTGATGGAGAGCGACACAAAGATAGCCCGGGGTGATCGCGCTTACGTCTTTACAGACCTGTTGCGACAGAGTGGATTGAATGACGTGCTCGCTTTCATCGAGAAACATGGCGGCCTGTCAGCAAAATGAAATCGGAGAATTGGTGGAGCCAGGCGGGATCGAACCGCCGACCTCTTGCATGCCATGCAAGCGCTCTCCCAGCTGAGCTATGACCCCACGATTGGTAAGGATTGGGGTTTGGGCGACGCCGCCCAAACGCGCTGCGTGATTTAGGTGGCCTTGCGGCCAGAGGCAAGTAGATTCTTGTCTAAGCGGCGAGCAGGCCAAATCGCCAACCCGCCGCCTTGAAGAATAGCCTCAGTGTTCTTCTTCTTCTTTGTCGCCGCCGCCTTCGACGAGATCGCCCATATTCCCGTCATCTTCCTCTTCAACGAGGAAAGTATCGTCTTCATCGGCGTTTTCTGTCGTTGAATCTTCGCCCAGATCGACATCCTCGATCCCGGCGGTTTCATCATCGGCCTTTTCTGCGGCTTCCACGTCTTCAAGGCTGACCAGTTCAACATCGCCGGATTCGGGATCATCGTTCGGCTCAACTTCACGGGGCTTTGGCGCCACTTGCGGAACCATGCCGGGAAGCTCAGTCTTGGACGGCAAGATTTGCAGAGCCACAAAGCTTGTCGCGCATTTGGGGCAGGTAATTGGGTCTTTCAGAAGATCATAAAAGCGGGTTGCACAATTTGGGCATGTCCGCTTGGTTCCAAGCTCGGGCTTAACCACGTCGGTTCCTTTCAGAGTTCAAAATCGGGTGATGGCGGCCTCATGCCATGGGCGGGCGCGAATGTCAAAACCCATGATGGGAGGCATAAACTGGCCCTAAACTGGGATGACAGAACCATGCCAAACCTGTATCGGATGGCGACCATGTATCATCTTGCGCGAACCCTTCTCCCTATAGGCTCGGCCGCCGCATTGCAGGTCCTTGCTTTAGGTGCAGCGCGAACGCTGGTGTTGAGGGCGCAACAATGATCATCGCCATCGATGGCCCCTCGGCCTCCGGCAAGGGCACAATCGCCAAAGCCTTGGCAAAACACTTTGGCTATGATTATCTTGATACGGGTGCTCTCTACCGTATGGTGGGCCTCAGCGTCATGCGCCGCGCCCTTGATCCGAGGGACGAAGAAGCCTGCGCGGCCATTGCTGCCAGCCTTGATCCCACTCACTTTGTCGATAGCGAATTGCGCGGCGAACTTGTCGGCGGCTATGCCTCCAAAGTGGCAATCTTGCCCAAAGTGCGCGCCGCCCTTTTGGCTTTTCAGCGCAGCTTCGCCCAGCGCCAGCCCGGCGCGGTGTTGGACGGGCGAGATATAGGCACAATCATTTGCCCCAATGCCGACTATAAGTTCTTCATCACGGCGTCTTCTGAAGCCCGGGCCCAGCGCCGTTTCCGCGAAACGCCGGGGTCGGATTTGGCGGCCTTACGCGCCGATATTGAAGCCCGTGATCTACGCGACAGTTCAAGAAGCCTAGCACCGCTAATGCCCGCCGCCGATGCCGTGATTGTCGATACGACCAACTTCAACGCTGACGAAGCTCTCGCCAAAGTATTGGCCAAGATCAATCGTTAGGCATTATTTCTTTTTGGCGGACCTTTTGGCACTTTTTTCGCAATCATCTTTTTAGCGACGGGCTTTTTAACAGTGGGCGTCGTCGTAACGGGAGCAGTTTTTGCTTCTTGCTTGATCAGGCTGGCAAACTTGCCGAAGAACTGCCCCGCAAGGCTTTGCGCAGTGGAGCCAATGAGGCGCGAACCCAGTATCTCCAGTTTGCCGCCGATCTGTGCTTCAATTTCATAATCAAGTTTGGTCTCTTGCGGGCCCATTGCTGTGAGCTTCACGTAGGCTGAGCCAGACGCAAAACCTGCCAAACCACCTTGGCCCTGGCCCGAGATCCTGTAGCTTTCAGGTGGGTTCAATTCAGATAGTTTCACTGCACCGGTGAATGACACTTTGACGGGCCCCACTTTGGCAACCACAGTGGCGGAAAGATCAGTGGGGGAGTTCTGCGTAATCGTCTCACAGCCCGGGATACATTTTTGGAAAACCTTCGGATCGTTCAGCCCATTCCAAACAACTTCGCGCGCGGCGGGGATCATTTCACTTCCTGAAATTTGCATTTTCGGCTCCCTTAAGTTCACTCGGGGCTAACTTAGTCAAGTTTTCAACTGCCACAATACGACTAACGCGCTGATGAAAATCCGGGTTTGAGGGCCAGCCATCGGAAACGGGTGAAGATCAAAACCGCCAGAACCACCAGAGGCAGCCACAACGTCAGCAAAACCGAAACTTGTCCGCTGCGTGAAAACGAAACGGCTATGCCCAAAAATTGGTGAAATCCGAGTATCGTCAGAAGCCCGGCGAGAAACCGAAATGGACCGGGATTGCGCTTGGGCTCGATTACAAACAGAATGGCCAGCGCTGGCAAAAGCAAGATGAAAAGGATTTGTACAATTCGGTAGTGCAATTCGGCTCGCACGCCATCGGCACGCACGGGCTTTCCTTGCGCATTGAAGCCTGTGGCTAATTCGGGAAATGTCATTTCCCATTCGCTAGCACCACGCTGGCGAAAGTTGCTGGTATCGACGGCCTGAACTGGGCCTTTGAGCTGCGAGCTTGAGCTAGCATTATACGCCTTGGGCAAGACACGGCCTTCGGGCCCGTCTTTGACCGCAAGTTGCATCATTCTGACATCAGCAACGTCATAATATTGGTTGGGGTCATTCTCAACAATAGAAAGGTGCCCCTTGGTCCCACCCGTCGCAACCGTCTTGCCATCACCATAGGTTTGATAAACAAAAATCTTCTGGAAGGCGTTGCTCTTGGGCGCAATGCCATCAATTAAAACGGTTTTGCCGCCCGTTGAAATGAAAAAATCGCCACCTTCTGGCAAGAGACTTGCCACACGCTGCACTTGATGAACCAACGACGCGCTTTGGTAGAGCGAGATCGGCTGTAACCAGCCAAGGACAAAAAAATCTGCAATTGCAATCAACAGTGCCAGCAAGGCTGCAGGCATCAATAACCTGTGCAAACCAAAGCCCAAGGCATGCATGGCATCAAGTTCGCGGTTCTGCGCCAAGCGCGCAAAGCCCAGCATCACGCCAACCGCCAGCGCCATCTGCATGGCCAGCCCGGCATAAAGCGCCAGCCACTGGCTCAAGTATGTAAAAACCAAAGCAAAAAAATTATCTTGGTGCATGGCAAGGCCGAGGCCAATGCGGAATCGCACGCACTCCAAGATGATCAAAACGAACAGAAATATATTAAGCATCGGCCGAAAAACGACCGATAATACGTAAAAATCAATGCGTGTGAAGGTGGGAAGTTTGAAGGCCAAGGCTTTTACTCGTCGTCTGATGGCGGAAGATGCCAGAATCTGCTGCCTTTCGCATTCGATTTGTTCTGCACATTGCGACCATATCCCGAACAGAGGTCATTTGACAGTTTGGTTGCCAGTTTGTATTTGGCAGCCAGTCCCGGCAACATGATTGCACTTCTCATTGCCTTGTGCCGCCGCGGATATGAGATTTCGGCAGACTTGGCCAAAGACATAGACAGCCGCACTGAGAACAGAACAAGGACGACATTGCTAGCCCTTCAATTCATTGCATTACTCGCCGGATTTTTCTCTGCGGCCGCGATATTAGTGTTCGCGCTGGCCCAAGTTTGGCTAGCATTGCTTTATTGGCGCACCAAGAACACGCCGGGCCAAGGACAGGAATTGCCAAATGCTTGGAGCGGCCCCTGGCCCACTGTTCTGATCCAGCTTCCCATCTATAATGAACAGTATGTGGTCGAACGCCTGCTCAAATGCATCGCCCAGATGGACTATCCAAAGGACAAGTTAACGATCCAACTGTTAGACGACTCAAGTGATGAAACCGGAGCCATTGCCGCCAAGACCATAGCTCTGTTGAAAACCCAGGGTATGAATATAGATCATATTCGCAGACCAGATCGCAAGGGGTTCAAGGCCGGTGCCCTGGACTACGGGTTGAAACTCAATGGAGCGGAGTTCGTCGCCATTTTTGACGCGGACTTTCTGCCACGCCCCGACTTTGTAAAGCAAGTGATCGCCTATTTTGCTGACCCAAAAGTTGGCATGGTGCAAACGCGGTGGGAACATCTCAATGCAGATTATTCATTGATCACGCGCATGATGGCCTTTGCCATCGACAACCACTTTTCGGTCGAACACGGCGGGCGCCAAGCCTCGGATAGTTTCATCAATTTTAACGGCACAGGCGGAATGTGGCGGCGCAAAACAATTGAGGAAGCAGGCGGTTGGAAAAGTGACACTTTGACAGAAGACCTTGATCTGAGTTTCCGCTCGCAAATCATGGGTTGGAAATTTATTTTCGCTGAAAACATCACTTCTCCTTCGGAACTTCCTGTACAGATGAGTGCGGTGCGTTCGCAACAATACCGCTGGACCAAGGGAGCCGCAGAAACTGGGCGCAAGACGCTTTCCAACCTTTGGAATTCGAGCGCTAGCCTATCGACAAAGATTGTTGGCTCGTTTCACATGTTAAACAGTTTCATTTTCCTTTTCCTTTTTCTGTTTGCACTTTCGACAGCTGCGCTGCCGTTTTTGGGCTTCACTCATTTCATGGCCATTGCGATGGCTCTGAATCTGCTGATTACGTCTGCAATGCTGGCCACCCTTATCACTTATTGGATATCGCAACGCGCAGGTGATTTTATCGGTCAAAGTAAATCGGCCGTGGGTGTGCTCTATACCACGGTGACCTTCTTGGCTTTGGCAACGGGGCTTTGCGCCCATTGCAGCCGCGCAGTTCTGCAAGGCCTTTTTGGTCAAGCAACACCCTTCGTGCGCACACCCAAGTTGAACGTCACTGATGAGAACCGCCAGATCAAGGGCAAGCAAGCTTACAATATTACAGCAATTCCTCCTGTGGTATTTATTGAGTTGGCGCTCACTCTTCTGTTCATCGGACTCATCATAATTAGCTTTGGCCATCAAGCCGCGGCTTTTATCGGCATCTATATATTTTATGCCGTCGCGTTTGGTATTGTTTCGGTGCTGAGCGTGCGGGAAGTCATCGCGGGTTAATTTTGGTGGATAATTCGATCACCCCGATTAAGTGGGCTTTCGTAACCCCAAGTTACCTGGGCGATTTGGAGCGTTGCAAACTCCTGTGCCGCAGCATGGATCGATTTCTCATGGGGCCTTGGCATCATTATATTGTCGTCGACAAACCACACTTTGAAGCTTTCAAAAATCTCAATGGCCCACGCCGTTCAGTCTGGTTGACCGAAGAAACGGCCCCAAGCGGCATGCGCCTCTTGTTTACCTTGCCTTTTTTGGGTGGCCGCAGCGTATGGTGGTCAAGGGATACGGGCATCTCGATCGGTTGGCATTTGCAACAGATGATCAAAATCGGGATCGCCGAAAGACTGACGCAAGAGGGTCTTGCCTATTGTGATTCAGATATGTTCTTCCTGCGCCCTTTCGATGTCTCTGCACTTGCTCCTCAAGGCCGAATTAAAATGTTTCGCAGCCCAGATAAAATGACATTGGCTGCAATATCTAACCCAAAATATGTCAAGGCCTGCATTGAGATCCTTGGGCTGAATTCTGGTCCCGAAGGCCACTACGGATACATTAATAACTTTGTAACGTGGCATCGTCCGACGGTGATTGACATGTGCCGCCATCTCGCAAAACGTAACAATGGCAAATGGCACCGCGTGCTTCGTAACCGTTTGCAATTTTCGGAATATGCACTCTATGGCATGTTTGTGGATGAAGTACAGAAAACCAACGCACACGTATGGCCCAACAGTCATAGTCTTTGCAAAACCCATTGGGCGAGCACGCCTCTGTCGGCAGATGAAGTTGAGGCCTTCTGTAACTCTTTGCTGCCAGACCAAGTGTGCGTCGGGGTCCAATCCTTTGCCGGAGTCGATGTAAGGCTTTTGGCAGAGCAGTTTGAAAAGGCATCCGCTGCACAGGTCTAGGGGGCTGACCGCAGCTATGGGCCGTCCTAAATCTACCTGATTCACGAATGACTCAGAGACGTTTATAGCTGGGCGGCAAAGCAGCGCTGGTGATTCGGCTTAGCTTTGGGGGTCGGAATTGGTGGGGAAACTTTGGAGCTTATGAGCAAGTCAGCGCGGTTGAGCGTTGCCCGCCGCCTTTGCGTGGCGGCGTGGCTGTGCCTTGGCCAGACAACATCGGCTCATGCACTCAGTCTCACTGAAGTTCCTCCCCTGCCGCTTGGCCTCGCTGTTGCGACCTTTACAAGCCTGCTCGTTGCCGTCTTTCTGGCCGTCAGGTCACGCGGCATGAGCAGCACATTGCAAGCCGCGAGGCGCCGTCTGGGCGAGGTTGAATATCAACTGAACCAGGCCGAAACAGCGTTGCAATCTGAATCACAGATGCTGCTCACGTGGTCGGGAACTGTAGCAGAGCCGGATCGAATGGTGGGCACAATGCACGGCGCTGCCAAACTGCCGAATACTGTTGGGGATGTGATGCACTTCAGCCATTGGCTAGAGCGCGATTCCGCCGAAAGAATAAGCCGTGACCTAACAGAGCTTCGCAATACAGGATCTCCCTTCAACTTCGGCGTTAAAACCTTGCATGGTGATTTATTGGAGGCAGATGGGCGCGCCGCAGGCACAATGACAACCCTTCGCTTCCGCCCCCTTGCCGGCCAGCGCCTCGAAGCCAATGAAACCCTGTATGATGCCCACAAACTGACCAAGCAAGTTGAAAGGCTAAGTGCGATCCTCGATAGCGCTCCCTTTCCGATTTGGCTTTCTGATCAAACCGGGGGCCTTTCATGGGTCAACAAATCTTATGTCGATGTCACCGAGGCGGCCAGTGGCGAAGCCGTCTTAAAAGGCAATATCGTTTTGGCCAAGTCCGAAACGATTGATCGCAGCAAGTCGGATCCTGATACTGCATTATTGGGCCGGGCCCGTGCGGTCCAACGCGGTGCGGTGCGAACATTTAATATCCATCAACTCCCGCTTGAATCGGGTCAGGTCGATTTCGCGCTTGATGTGACTGCGCTTGAAGATGCTGAGCGCGAGCTTGAACGTCACATCAAAGCCCACGCTTCAACGCTTGATAAGCTCCCCACCGCCATAGCCATTTTCGGCCCAGACCAGCGCTTGCGTTTCTCCAACCAAGCTTACGGCCAACTTTGGCAACTGGAAGAAGCTTTCCTCGAAGCCAAGCCAACCGATGGTGAGGTTCTCGATCGGCTCCGTTCCCAACGCTTTTTGCCTGAACAGGCCAACTACCGTGAATGGCGCGCCAAACAGCTTAAAGCCTATACGACTTTAGAGCCGAGTGAAGATTATTGGTATTTACCCGATGGCCGTTCGTTGCGCGTTATCACTGAACAGCATCCCTTTGGTGGCGTCACCTATCTCTATGAAAACCTCACCAAAGAATATCAACTTGAAAGCCGCTATAACGAGCTCTTCGAAGTGCAGCGTGAAACCTTGGACAATTTGGCAGAAGCTGTTGCCCTCTCAGGCCCTGATGGTCGCCTGCGCCTTTATAACCCAGCCTTCGTCAAATTCTGGTCGGCTGATCCTGCCCTGCTCGATAAAAAGCCCCATGTGAATGAACTGGCACAAATGCAGGGCCTCAGTGTCGATAGTCGTGCCGCTTGGGCAGATATCAAGTTCGGTGTGACGGGCCTTGAAAGCAATCGCAAACCACATGAAGGCCGGATCACACAAGATGACAGGGTGCTGCGCTACCGCGCCGTGCCCTTGCCTGATGGCAATGCGCTATTGACCTTCACCGACGTGTCGGACGCCGTGCGTGCCGAACGCGCGCTGCAAGACCGCGCAGAGGCGCTCGAAGCAGCAGACAGGTTAAAGAACAGCATCCTGGCCAATGTCTCCTATGAAGTGCGGACACCGTTGAACAGCATCATTGGCTTCTCAGAAGCTTTGGAACTGGGCATGATGGGCGAAATGAGCCCCAAGCAAACTGAATATGTGGGCGCCATTCGTCGCTCATCGGAGGATTTGAAATCCGTCATCGATGCGATCATCGATCTCTCTGCCATTGACGCTGGCCAGATGGAGCTCAAACTGGCCCAGGTCGATGTGGCAAATCTGCTGGAAAAAACGGCTGAGAAATTTGTGCTGGTCTTGGAAAAGCGCCAGCTTGAGCTTTCGGTTGAAATGGCAGCGGATGTCACCACAATCAATGCTGATCCTAACCGCCTCGAACAAGTGCTCGGCAATCTCCTCTCAAATGCAGTGGGTTTTTCTGCTGAGGGCGGAAAGATTCGGATGGGCGCGAGGCGCCAGGGTGAAATGCTGCAAATCTGGGTTGCCGATTCAGGCCGCGGCATCGATCCCGAATACCAGCAGAAAGTGTTTGATCGCTTCCAATCGAAACCCTCACCGGGCAGTCACCGTGGCCCCGGCCTTGGATTGGCCTTGGTCAAAAGCTTCACCGAGCTTCACGGCGGACGGGTGTCCTTGGTCTCGAAACTGGAACAAGGCACCACCGTGGTCTGCACTCTGCCCATCGCCGGTCCGACGAAATCTGCCCGTCCCATTGCCGCTTCTGTCGCGGCTTAAACCATGCATATCGTCTCCACTTCTCCACAAGAAACCGAAAACTTGGCCAGAACTCTCTCGCTCTTTGCAAGGCCGGGCTATGTTGTTTTACTGAAAGGTGATCTAGGTGCGGGCAAATCCACCTTTGCTCGCGCCTTAATCAAGGCACTTGATAATACAGGCCTAGACTTTGATGTGCCAAGCCCCAGTTTTGCTTTGACCCAAACCTATGACAACACGCGGGTATCGGTTGCTCATGTTGATCTCTACCGTTTGAGTAATCCAGCCGAAACGCAAGAGCTTGGTTTGGAAGAATTGGCCAAAAGCCATTTGATGTTGATCGAATGGCCGAGCGCCGAGATTGAAAATCTGTCCAGTGACGTTTTGGAACTGATATTCTCGGGTGCAGGACAACGCCGCGATATCACCCTCAACGCCAAAGGGGCTTGGGTGAACATCCTCACCCGCAATATGGAGATCGAAAACTTCGTCACTGAACACGGCGGGCAAATACAAACCCGCGTGTTTCTCGATGGCGATGCCTCATCGCGCCGTTATGAGAAACTATCTTATCAAACCCGCGACGTGATCTTGATGGACATGCCGCAGCGCCCGGATGGTCCGCCGGTGAAAAATGGAAAGCCATATAGCGCCATCGCCCACCTCGCTGAAAATATAAGCGCGGTTGTGGCCATCAACGATCAACTCTGTGCCATGGGTTTTGGCGCACCGCAGATTTTCGCTTGTGATGTGTCGCACGGACTGGCCTTGATCGAAGATCTGGGCAGCAGAGTTTTTGCCACGATGCTGAGGCGCGGTGATAATATGGAAACACCAATGCGTGCCGCCGTCGAAGTGCTGGCCGATATGGCGGCGTGTGAATGGCCAATGGCGGCCAAGGTGCGCAGCGGCAAAGATCACATCATGCCGCATTATGACCAAGAGGCGCAGCTGATTGAAGTTGATTTGCTGCCTTCGTGGTTTCATATGCACGTCCACAAGACCAAAGCGCCTCAGAGTTTGAATGAAAGCTTTGCGGATGTCTGGTGCAGGATTTTGCCATTTACGGTCGCACAAACCCCCGTCTGGGTGATGCGCGATTATCATTCGCCAAATCTGATTTGGGTTCCGCATCAATCAGGGCTTAAACGCGTCGGTATTATTGATTCGCAAGATGCCGTTCTGGGTCACCCCGCCTATGATCTGGCCTCAATGCTGCAAGACGCGCGCGTCGACATCTCTTTTGATTTTGCCGACAGGCTTTATGGGCATTATGTGGCATTGCGAAAAAATTCCTCAAACTTCGATGAAGCCGCGTTCGCTCGCGCCTATGCCATTCTGGGTGCGCAACGTGCCACAAAAATTCTGGGCATCTTTGCCCGGCTCAACATGCGTGATGGTAAGCCACAATATCTGCAACACATGCCGCGCGTATCGCGCTATCTCAAACGCAATCTCGAACACGCGGCTTTAGTTGAACTCAGGCAGTGGTTTGAACAGCACTTGCCTGCAGCTCTGAATGTGGAACAAGGCTAATGGCTTTTTATCCCAAGACCGCGATGATCCTTGCAGCGGGCCTCGGCCAACGTATGCGACCTTTGACCGATCACACGCCAAAACCTTTGCTGCACGTGAATGGCAAACACGTCATTGAATACGGGATTGAACATCTCGCTACGGCAGGCGTGGACCGCGCCGTGGTCAACAAGCACTATCTGCCAGACCAAATCGAAGCCTGGGCTAAAACGATCAGCAATCCAAAGCTAATGAGCTCAGATGAATCAGATGCGGTTCTCGAAACGGGGGGCGGCATCGTCCGCGCTCTGCCTTTGCTTGGAAGCGACCCCTTTTTCGTTTTGAATAGCGATTGTTTCTGGACTGACAAGGGCACCCCCGCTTTGCAACGCCTGTCAGAGGCATGGGATGACGCAAAGATGGATTGCTTGCTTTTGCTCTGTGACCCAAAACAAACCACGGGCTATGATGGCGACGGTGATTTCGTGATTGATGGAAATGGCCGCCTCATCCGCAAAACCCATGATGCATTGGCTTACATCGGTGGCTATATTGTTCATCCTCGCCTTTTTTGGGGCGTTGGTGAAGGCAAGTTTTCAATGAATGTCTTATGGAACAAAGCGATTGCCGCTGGCCGCCTCTTCGGCCTCAAGCATGAAGGCCATTGGCTGCATGTCGGCACACCGGATGCCATTCCAAAGGCAGAAGCCTATTTGAGGCGGAGTTGAGATGAGCAAAAGCCTGCCCCGGGTTTACAATATTGCGCCGGGCCCGGACTTTCTCAAAACCCTTGCCGATCAAATCCTGCAAGGGTTCCCAGTTGGCACGACAAGTCGTCCACTTTCGGATTGGACAATCCTCCTGCCCACCCGCCGGGCCGCGCGGCGCTTTGGCCAAATTCTGCGTGAGCAAAAGGGGGTCAAGGCTCTCGTTCTGCCACGCATCAAACCGATCGGCGATCTGGATGAAGATCGGCTGCAAGATGAAAGCGTGAGTGGCGATCTCGCGCCAGCGCTTTCAAAATCCGCGCTCTTATTGGCGCTTTCCGCTTTTGCAGGCGACTGGGCTGCGGCCCATCCCGAAATTGAATTTGCGGCAGAAATAGCAAATTCTCCCATTCAGCGCCTGGGTCTCGCGCAAAGCCTTGTCCAGTTGGTTGAAACCATGGAAACCCAGGAAATTGACTTTGCAAGGTTGCGCGAGGCCTATGATGCTGACCTCTCGCATCATCGCGAAGCGATCTTGAGCCTGCTGGCACTTCTCAGTGAAAACCTGCTAGCTTTGCATCAAGCACGGAACACCAAAGGCCACGCTGAAAGACGCGGCGCCATGATCAGGCTCGAGGCCAAACGCATTGCTGGGGGCGGCCATCTGGGCCCCATCATCGCGGCAGGATCAACGGGCACCATCCCAGCCACGCGGGCACTGCTCGATGCCATTGCCCGTCATGATGAAGGCGCCGTCATTTTCCCAAGCCTTGATCTGTTGGCCGACGACGCGTCTTGGGAAGCCTTGCCGCAAGAACATGGCCAGTTTGCCTTGAAACTCCTGCTGTCTGAGCTAGGCCTCAAGCGCAGTGATATAAAAACTTTGGGTGCTGAGCCAAGTGGGCGCCACCTCCTCATTTCTGAACTCATGCGCCCCTCAGCTACAGCTGAAACATGGCATGAGAATTTACCCAAGCAGCGCGACGCTATTGCTGCGGGTCTCACAGGACTCCATCTCATCGAAGCGCCTGACCGCCATCTCGAAGCCCGCAGCATCGCGCTGATCCTGCGCGAAGTGTTGGAACAGCCGAACAAGACCGCAGCTCTTGTCACGCCAGACCGCGACCTTGCCGCCCGCGTGGCCGCAGAACTGGACCGATGGAACATTCCAATCACCGACAGCGCCGGAATATCACTGGCCAAACAGGGCGCAGGCAGTGCATTGGATCTGCTGCTCGAGGCCTGCCTAAGCGATTTCACCGCTGAAACCGTTGTGGCCTTTCTGCATCACGGCTCTGTTTCGATGGGCCAAGACCAAGCCACGCTCACATCGACATTGCAGAACATGGAAGTGGCATGCTTTCGAGGATTTGATCTCAGGCTGAACGCAGGTGGCTTTGCCGGATTAATGGCCAAGGCCAAACAAGCACAGGCAAAAAACCACCACGCGCATTCTTTGGTCAAAACATTGAACGAGCAAGCTTGGTCGGAAATCCAAACGCTGGCAGCGCAGATTGATGCACTCTTCGCGCCGCTTCGCAACAGTGGGCAAATCGGGCTGGCAAAGCTCGTGCACTTGCTAAGGCAGGCACTTGAGCAAGCTTGCACTGGCCTTGATTGGCATGATGGCGTGAATGGAACCCTCAACGACTTTCTCGATGACCTCGCAGCCGAAGCGCTGGTTGCGCGCGCCGCCAGTTTTTTTGAAAGCGCTCTGCTCACCCAAACGCTCTTGCGTGCAACCCCTGCACCGGCAAGGGAGTTCGGCCATCCTCGTTTGTCGATCTTAGGCACGTTGGAAGCCCGTCTTCTGCCTTTTGATGTGATGGTGCTGGGCGGTCTCAATGAACAAGTCTGGCCAGCACAGCCTGATTCCGGCGCATGGCTCAACCGCACCATGCGCGAAAAACTTGGTCTGCCCCAGCCGGAGCGCGACATCGGTCTTGCAGCCCATGACTTTGAACAAGGCTTTGCCTATGGCCAAACCTATCTCACCTATTCGAAACGTCTGGGCGGCGCGCCCGCTGGCCATTCGCGCTGGCTCTTGCGCTTAAGAACGGTTCTGGCCACAGCAGGTTTGGATGCGCGTATGATTGAAAATTCGCCTTGGGTTGCTCTTGCACAATCCTTGGAAATGCCAAGCGGCACAGAGCCGCTGCAAGGCCCAATGCGAAAACCCGCGCCCGCCCCACCTGTCGCTGTCCGCCCACGGAAATTCAGCGTTACAGAAATTGAAAAGCTCGTGCGCAATCCCTACGCTATCTATGCGCGGCGCTTGCTGGCGCTGGAGCCATTGCCATCCTTCGGCCTAGCACCCGACGCTGCTTTACGCGGAAGCTTGTTTCATGATGCCATTGCCGATTGGAATAAATCTGGCGCAAAAGATGAGCAAAGTCTCCTCGCCGCTGGTGGGAGGCGCTTTGCCACGCTGGGCGATGACGCCGAAATTAAAAACTTCTGGTGGCCACATTTCAAACGCATGGCCCTCTGGCTGGCCGTACAAGAATCTGCACTGAAACAAGATCTGCTGCATATTTACGCCGAACAATCTGGAAGCCTCGCCTTCGATGTGGCGGGCGTTGAGCATCACTTAACCGCCCGCGCCGACCGCATCGATCTCCTCCAAAATGGTGCCGCCCGATTGATCGACTATAAAACGGGATTGCCACCATCAGCCAAGCAAGTGAAGGCAGGCCTCAGCCCGCAACTGACGTTAGAAGCCGCCATACTTCTCGGTGGCGGCTTTGCGATGACTCCAAAGTCAGTTCTTGCAGCCCTCTATCTCAGAATCGGCGGCGGGCGTGAGGGATTAAAGCAAAGCCACGCAGGCGATCTGGAAGGCGCAGATTTCGTTGCGCTCTCCGAAAAACATCTTGCTGCGTTGAAGACGCTTCTGGGCTTGTACCTTCAACCCTCACTACCGTATTTGCCGCGTCTGCGTGAATTCAAACAAGCAGACGACGCCGATTATGATCACCTCTCACGCTATCTTGAATGGCAATTGGCAGGTGATGCATGAACGCCATAAAACCAATCACGCCCACAGCAGAGCAGCTTGATGCTGGCAACCCTGCGCAGTCTGTCTGGGTTTCGGCCAATGCCGGTTCGGGTAAAACGCACGTTCTGGTCGAACGCGTCATTCGCTTGTTGCTCGAGGGCGCAGACCCTGCCGCCATTCTCTGCATCACCTATACCAAAGCTGCCGCTGCTGAGATGGCAGGGCGCTTGTTCAAACGCCTGGGTGAATGGACGGGCCTCAATGATACCGAACTTTCATCGGCTTTGATTTTATTGGGGGCCGACGGGGCGGACCATATGATCCGCATCCGGGCGCGGCGTCTGTTCACCCTTGCGCTGGAAACGCCGGGCGGCCTCAAGATCCAAACAATTCACGCCTTTTGTGAAAGGCTGCTCCATCTCTTTCCGGTTGAAGCTGGCATTGCGCCGGGCTTTCGCGTGATGGATGAACGCACGGCCGAGGCTATGCAAGAAGCTGCGACGCTTTCTGTCCTGCGCGCCTCCGAAACGGCTGAATCCGGCGCGCTGGCATCAAGCTTCACAAATTTGACAAACCGTTTGAACAAGGAACAGTTCGACGGCTTGATCAGAGAGTTTGTGACAAAACTCCGAAGTTTTGGGCCACAGCTCAAGGCGATGGGCAAGGAAGGTTATGAATTTTTGCTCAAGTCTGGGCTTGGTTTGGGTGCTGCCGTTGACGAGCAAAAAATCAGTGTGGCGCTCAACATAATTGATCGTGAAGCCTACAGGATTCATGCCAACAGTTTGCAAGCTTTCCCAACCTATAACAAGCGCAATATCGCAGAACTTTTATTGCAAATTGCCAGGGCAGAGTCACCCGAGGCAGCGCTTATTGCGTTCTATTTGACGAAGGATGAGAAGCCGCGAAAAACGCTGATCTCAAACGACGCCAAGGATAGGTGCCCAGCCGCCGACATTTTTCTAACCAGCGAATTGGCCCGCGTTGAATCATTGGTTTGCCAGCGCAATACGCTTAATGTTGTAACTGCAAGCGGCCAAGCTTTCAGTCTTGCCCAAGCGATCCTTGCTCATATCGATTCGGAAAAACGTCGCCTCGCGCTTTATGATTTTTCCGATTTGATCAGCAAGGCCGCGCGGCTTCTTTCGTCAAAAGAAACAACGCAATGGGTGCTCTATAAGCTTGATGCTGGCCTGTCTCATATTCTGGTGGATGAGGCACAAGATACCAGCCCCGATCAATGGCGCATCGTGCGCGCCCTTGCTGAGGAATTCTTTGCGGGTGGGGGCAAGCCGCGAGAGAGGCCGCGCACGCTTTTTGTAGTTGGTGATCAGAAGCAATCCATCTTCGGTTTTCAGGGTGCCGATACGGCGGCCTATGCGCAGGCACGCAGCGATCTTGCGACACCACAAGCTGGTGCAACGCTGTTGCGCCCGGTAGAACTCGCCATTTCCTATCGCAGCGCCAAGGGCATTCTGGATGCTGTCGACAGCGTGTTCCCGCCCGCCAATCTGGCGCTGATCGGCATGGGTGAGAGTGCCGAGCGCGCCCACACAGCCGCGCGCCAAAATGCTGAGGCTATTGTGGAGCTTTGGCCGTTAATTGAGCTAGACGACGAAGAAGAGAGTGAGGAAGCTTGGACCAAACCCGTGGACCGCCCACCGCAATCTTCGCCGCAACGCCAACTAGCGCGCAAGATTGCCCAGACGATTGCACATTGGCTCTCGCCAATCACACCACGCAAATTATCTGGCGAAGATCGTGCCGTGTGGCCCGATGACATCTTGATCCTCTTCCAATCGCGCGGACCTTTGTATCGTATGGTTCTTGCCGAGCTCAACCATGAACGCCTGCCTGTTGCCGGCGCGGACAGACTCAATCTTTTGCAATCTCTTATCGTCCAAGATCTTTTGGCACTGCTGAATTTTTTGTTGCTGCCGCAGGATGATTATACGCTGGCCGTCCTGCTCAAAAGTCCTTTGGTGCCAAGGCCTCTGACGGAAGATGAGCTCTTCATACTCTGCCATGAACGCAAAACCCGTTTGATCAATCGTCTCACCGGCGACACCGCAGCATATCTGCAACAGCTGCAAATCCGCGCCCGAAACGACACACCTTTCGCGCTGCTCTCGCACATCATCAACACGGCGCGGCGCAATATCAAGATCAGGCTCGGCCCCGAAGCGATCGAGGCGGCGGACGCCGTACTCGATATGGCGCTGGAACATGAGCGTGCCCATGGGGCCAGCCTGTTTGGGTTTGTACGTTGGTTCTCTAACACAGAAACAACCTTGAAGCGCGAGATGGAAGAAGGCACAGGCGCCATTCGGTTGATGACCGTGCATGGGGCGAAGGGTCTTGAAGCCAAAATTGTTATCTTGGCTGATACAACAAAATCCACAACAAGGCCGGGTGACGCGCCGCGCGTGATTACAGTTCCAGAAGGCGTAGGTGTTGGCCTTCCACTGTGGTTGCCGAGTGGTCTGGGGGCCACCGAAGACAAGCTTGTGCGTTGGATCGACGCTGAGAAGGCCATGCAGCAGAATGAGCGCAACCGCTTGCTCTATGTCGCCATGACACGCGCGGCCGATGAGCTTTACATTCTCGGAACCAAGCCCAAGAGAACCAATCCACCCAAAGATTGTTGGTGGAACACCATCACTGAAGCCTTGGGCGAACCTCAAGGCACCTTACCTCTGCGCTTTGGCCCGGCGGATGAACTGACTGTTCCTGAACAACGGCAGGGGACCACCGAGCCTTTCGTGCCGTCCTGGGTCACCATTTCCCCGCCCAGCGCAAGCGCGGCACGACGTGCACAGCGTCTGAGTGGCACGAGCACCTATGGCGAAGATGTCTCGCGCCGGGGCCGCGCCATTCATAAGCTGCTCGAAGAAATGGCCGACGCACCTCCCCATGTCCGCGCCGCCCTGGCTGAAAAACGTGGGCCACGCCTAGGTGTGCCATTGGACGACGCAGTGAACTTGGCCAAGGCACTGGACCTTCCCGAATTGCAACCCTTCCTAGGCCCCGGCAGCGGTGCAGAAGTGGAGATTTCAGGCATTCTGGCGGATGGCGAAATCGTCTCCGGCCGTCTCGACAGGTTGGCTGTGACACCAGATCACATCTGGCTGCTGGATTATAAAACAGATCGTTCCGCCCCCGAATCCTTGCTGCCCAGCCATGCCTATGCCCAGCAATTGGCCCGTTATGTGGCTTTGCTTGGGGAAGCCTATCCCGACAGGCCGATCACCGCAGCGATCTTCTGGACGGCGTCCAAACAGCTGGCCATCCTGCCAAACAGCCTGCTCACGGCTGCCTTGCAGAAAGTTGACGAGCATGTCTCTTGACGTGAGCGCCCCGGCTGCTTACCTCTGGGGCTTGAAATGGAGAGTCGCATGTCCACCCAGAAAGTCACCGATGCCACCTTTGATGCTGAAGTTCTGAAATCCACCACACCAGTGGTTGTTGATTTCTGGGCTGAATGGTGCGGACCCTGCAAGATGATCGGCCCGTCCTTGGAAGAAATTGCCGCAGAACTCGGCCCCCGTGCCAAGATTGTGAAGATCAACATTGACGAGAACCCAGACGCGCCATCGAAATTTGGCGTGCGTTCAATTCCCACTTTGATGGTCTTCAAAGATGGCAAGCTCGCCGCCACGCAAGTGGGCGCTGGCCCCAAGAACGCGCTGAAGAACTGGATCGAGGGTGCGATTTAAACCATAACTCGGTTTCATCCTAATCACTCCCTTATCCTCCCCTGAGGGGGAGGTGGCGCGAAGCGCCGGAGGGGTTCTGGACGACGCTCGCGTATTCTCTCCCCTCCGTCATGCTGCGCAGGACACCTCCCCCTCAGGGGAGGATGCAGTGGGCGCAGCTTCGCCCTTGTTCGCCGTGGCCCTGCCGGCGGAATAAATTAAGAGCAGGAACGCGTGGGTTATCCGACGCGGTGTGCGGCTTAGCGTAGAG
>Ga0209583_10000022_pt1 | contig 49446 bp, 43 predicted proteins | sample Str014_FD_187201 | JGI IMG/M metagenome (GOLD analysis project Ga0209583, IMG submission 187201) | Freshwater sediment microbial communities in response to fracking from Pennsylvania, USA - Straight Creek_MetaG_SC_2014 (SPAdes) (version 2) | ecosystem: Environmental > Aquatic > Freshwater >... | reverse complement strand
GCCATGATCCGGCCGGCACGGCCGAAGAACGGGTCGTTCGCGACATCGCTCGCGACCGGCAATTGAAGCGAGCGCAACAGCGCCATGCCGCGCTCGAGCCAGGTGTTGCGCCACTCGATCACCTCGTCGGGCGTGCCGACGCGGATGAACTCGCGCATACGAAACGACTGCAGCCGGGTCGGTTCGGCCGAGGGCTCGTGGCGATAGACCCAGTTCATCACCGTGACGAGCCGCCCGCCATCACGCAGCAGCCCCGAGAAGATCGGGTAGACCGGGTAGCAGGCCGCCGGCGTCAACATCGACTCGGTGATCGCGAGCAGGTCTTCCCAACGCTCGCCCGCATGCACACGCTCGCTCAACGCCCGCGCCTCGCGCTCGCTGCCGAAGAAGCTGCTGATCGATCCGCAAAGCTGCGGAAAGTTGTCCATGTAGCCGACCTTCTCGATCAGCGCGCGCGCGACGATCGGCGGGAAGGTCATTGTCTCGGCGTGATCGTCGGCCGCGGTGCGGGCGACGAGCGCGTCGAAGCGCGCAAGGATGTCCTCGAATACCGCGCCGCGACCGTAGCCACCCTGCACACCCGTGGGGATGATCAGGCCGTGTTCGACGAGTGCTGCGTAGAACAGCTCGGGGTCGTAGGGATCGACGCCGGTCGAATCCAAAACTGCTTCAGACATCTTTCACCACCAGCAACATCGACGCGCTCTTGGAAGCGAGCCGTTCGTTCGAGATCATCAGCGCGGCCGAGAGGCTGTCGCGGTAGTGGCGACCGACGCTGAACTTGGAGTCGTTCTTGTAACCCATCACGCCGATGATCTGAAGCGCCTGATGCACGATCCGCGGCGCGGCCTCGGAGGCCTGCATCTTCAGGTGGTTCATCTTCAGCGCCCAGCCCATCGTCATCAGCTCGTCTCGACCCGCCGGGTCATCGCCGAGCGCATCGAAGGCCGCCGCGCAACCCCACCACAGTTGCTGCAGCGTGTGCAATTCGGCCACGGCCTGCGCGAGCGCACCGGCTGCCGGCGGCATCGACCCCGGTGTCCTGCGGGCCTGCGCGCGCACGAAGGCCGCTGCACGCGCGACTGCATCGGCGGCGATGCCCCACCACAGCGCCGACCACAGGATGTGCGAGTACGGCACCATCGTCTGGGCCGACGACTCGGCGAACGCACCGGGCACGATCTGTTGCACGTCGGCCTGCGCCACCAACTCACCGCCGGGGCTGCAGGTGCCACGCATGCCGAGCGTGTCCCAGTTCGAGGTCGGCGTGAGCGTGTAGTCGCCGCGCTGCAGGTAGACCAGCACCTGATCGCCCGCCGGCGCATCGGGCGCGCGGCGCGCGGTGACGAGCAATGCATCGGCGTGCGCGCCGTACGAGACGGTGGTCGCGGCCTTGTTCAGCGTGAAGCGCGCGCCCTCGCGCTGCACGGCGCAGACGCTCGAACGCGTGTCGCCTCCGGTGCCGACCTCGGAGGTGACCGACGCGATCAAGGTCTGTTCGGCCGAGATGCTTTCGAGCGTGCGCCGAAACCAGTGCGAATCGAGCCCGTGGCGCGCGAGGCACGCGACCTCGATCAGGTGCATCGCGAGCACCATGCCGCTGGCCGAGCAGCCCTGCGCGAGCGCGCCGCACAGGCTGGCGAGCTGGCTCATGTTGCAGCCGAAACCGCCGAGAGACTCGGGCACACCTGCAGACAGCACGCGCAACTCGCGCAGCGCCGCCACGCTCTCCTGCGGGAAGCGCGCCTGCGCATCGACGTGACCGGCCTGCACCGCCGCCACGTCGGTCGCCGTCCGCTGCACCGCTCTCAGCAGCGTCTCGAAATCCTGACTTCGCATGGTCGAAATTCCTTTTCGCGAATGGGTCACACGCGCAGCGGTTTCCGCGAGCAACCAGCCCTTGCTGTGCTCGCCCCCTCGTTCGAGGGTTTCGGCGTCGAAGAAACCACGCACCTGTGATTTGCGTGTGAATCTACACTTGTTAGCAGTTGTGTTGTGACCCGGGATTGCCGAAGATGCAGTCGTTGATGAATACACACGAATTCACCGTCGAGACAGCACCACGACCGGCCGCAGCCTTGCTGCCGGGCTTGCGCGTAGGCATCGACATCACGCAGATCAGCGCGATCGCAGCGTCGCTCGAGAGCTTCGGCGAGCGCTTCATGCGGCGCCTGTTCAGTGTCGACGAAGTGGCCTATGCGACGCAGGTGCCCGCGCAAACCGCGCAGCGCCTGGCCGCACGCTTTGCCGCGAAAGAAGCCGCGATCAAGGCCTTCAATCTTTCCGAAGCCGGCGTCGGTTGGCGCGACATCGAAGTCACGCGCCATGCCGACGGCGCCTGCTCGCTCGCATTGCATCGCCGCGCGGCCACGCTGGTCGGGCAAAGCGGATGCACGCAGATCGCGGTGAGCCTGAGCCACGACGGCGACTACGCCACCGCGGTAGTCGCCGCACGCGATCCGCGCTGATTTTTTTTGACAGCACTTTGACCAGAGGACAAGGCAAGCCATGCACGCCCATCAAGAGTTCGACGCCCAGATCCGCACGATCCTGGCCCAACACGGCCGGCTCGCCGTCGACGCGAATGCACTCGACGCCGACGCCGATCTCTACCAGGCCGGCATGAGTTCGCATGCCAGCGTCAACGTGATGCTCGCGCTCGAGAGCGCGTTTGACCTCGAGTTTCCCGACGAATTGCTCAAGCGCAGCGTGTTCGGCAGCATCGCCTCGATCCGCGAGGCGGTGACCTCGATCGGTGTGGGCCAGACCTGACAGGGCGTGAGCGAATACGGCACGCCGGAGCGGACCGTGAACCAGCCATCACCGCCTGCCTGCGGCGAGCGGCGCACCGCCTTGGCGGCGCGCTGGTCGTTGCGCCACGCGCCGTCGGGCACGCTGGCCACACCGGAGTCGATGGCGACAGATTCGCCCGAAGGCTGGCTCGACATCGTCGCACCCGACACCGTGGCCTCCGCCTTGCGCGGGCGCGGGCTCTGGTCGCTCGACGCGCCGGCCCGCAACTTCGACGCTGACGACTGGTGGTTCCGCGCGCGGTTCGATGCGCCGGCGCATCCACCGGGTGCCGGTGCGCCTGATCTCGTGTTCGGCGGACTCGCGGGGCTCTGCGAGGTCTGGCTGAACGGCGCGCCGCTGCTGGCCAGCCACAACATGCATTTGTCTCACCGCTGCGCCGCACCGGCCTTGCAGGCCAGCGGCAATGAATTGCTGCTGCGCTTCGCCTCGCTGGATCAGGCGCTCGCGCAGCGCCGAGCGCGTCCGCGCTGGCGCGCACCGATGGTCGCGCACCAGCAGTTGCGCTGGCAGCGCCAGACGCTGCTCGGGCGCACACCCGGCTGGTCGCCACCGGCAGCACCGGTCGGCCCGTGGCGTGCGATCGAGTGGGCCGAAGGCACGCAGGTCGCGGCCTCGCAGCTTCGCCTGCGCAGCCGCGTCGAGGGCACGCGCGGCGTGCTCGAGTTGACGGTCGACCTGGCGCCACGCGATCGCGAAACGCGCATCTTCGGCGCCGAACTCGTGTTGGCGCGAGGCGGCCAGTGGTATCGCGCGGCGTTGATCCGCGACCCGCACAAGCTCGGCGGCTTCCATGCCACGCTTGCCGTGACCGATGCTGCACTCTGGTGGCCGCACACGCACGGCGAGCCAGCGCTGTACGACGCAACCCTGCATGTGCAATACGGCAGCGGCGGCGCCGAAACGGTCGCACTCGACCAGGGCCGCATCGGCTTTCGCACGCTCACGCTGGACACCCGGCACGGCGATTTCGCGCTGCGCGTGAACGGCGTGCCGGTGTTCTGCCGCGGCGCCTGCTGGACGCCGCTCGACGTCGTCAGCCTGAAAGCCACGCCCGAAACCACCCGCACCGCGCTTGAACAGGCACGCGACGCCGGCATGAACATGCTGCGCATCAGTGGCAGCATGGTGTACGAAGACACACCCTTCTTCGACGCCTGCGACGCGCTCGGCATGCTGGTATGGCAGGACTTCATGTTCGCGAACATGGACTACCCGAACGAGGACGCCGCTTTCGCCGACTCGGTGCGCGCAGAAGTTGTGCAGCAACTCGAACGCTGGCAGGCGCGGCCCTGCCTGGCCGTGCTGTGCGGCAACAGCGAAGCCGAGCAGCAAGCCGCGATGTGGGGCGCGCCGCGGGCGAACTGGTCGCAGCCGCTGTTCGATCGCGACGTCGCTGAACTCGCCGCCAGCTGGTGCCCCGACGTGCCGTATTGGCCATCGAGCGCGCACGGCGGCGCGTTTCCGCACCAGAACGACGTCGGCACGACCTCGTACTACGGCGTCGGTGCGTACCGCCGGCCGCTCGAAGATGCACGCCGCGCCGGCCTGCGCTTCGCGACCGAATGCCTGGCCTTCGCGAACCTGCCTTCGGCTGCGACGCTGGCGCGCCTGCCTGCCGGCAACCATGCGGAAGGATCGAACCTGCCCGCGCGCTGGAAGACCCGCACACCGCGCGACCTCGGCGCCGACTGGGATTTCGACGACGTGCGCGACCACTACCTGCAGCAGCTGTACGCCGTCGACCCGGCGCAGCTGCGTGAGGCCGATCCCGATCGCTACATGGCGCTGGGCCGCGCCGTCGGCGCCGAGGTGATGGCCGCCACTTTCGCCGAATGGCGCCGCGCCGACTCGGGCTGCCGCGGTGCGCTCGTCTGGTTCCTGCGCGACCTCTGGGCCGGCGCCGGCTGGGGTGTGCTCGACGACCAGGGCCTGCCCAAGGCCGCGTTCCACGGCCTGCGCCGCGCGCTCGCACCGGTGGCGATGTTCATCAGCGACGAAGGCACGAACGGGCTGGCCCTGCACCTCGTCAACGACCCGGGCCGTGCATTGTTCGCACACATCGAGATCGCGCTGTACCGTCACGATGGCCTGCGCATGCAGTGCGCGACGCAAACCCATGCGGTCGCCGCGCACGGTGCGCTGACCTTGCCCGTCGCGCAGTGGTTCGACGATTTCGTCGACCTCTCGCGCGCTTATCGGTTCGGCGCCAGCGAATACGCGCTGGTCGTCGCCACCTGGCGCGATGGCGATGGCGTCGCGGTGACACAGGCCTTCCACTTCTGCGACGGCCTGGCCGCCCAGCGCGCGAACGACATCGGGTTGAGCGCGCAGGCCACGCACGGCGCAGACGGCCGGATCGAGCTGCGGATCAGCACGCGAAACTTCGCGCAGTCTGTGCAGATCGATGTGCCCGGCTTCGTCGGCCCGGACGAGTTCTTCCACCTCGCGCCCAACGCCGAGCGCACGCTCGTGCTGGTGCCCACAGGTGCCCACCCGCGGCGCGGTCTGCGCGGTCGCGTCACCGCGCTCAACAGCATCGCGAGCGCGACACTGGAGTTGGCGCCGTGCTGAGCCATTGCGCCAACGTCGAAACCGGCTGGATCGCTTCGCCCGGCGGCTTCACCGGGACCTCCTGGTTCGCGCCCTCGGGTGGGCGGCACAGTACGGCGGCCGTGTTGATCGTGCCCGGCATCGCCCACGAAGAGCGCACGATGGCCGACGGCCTGAATGCGCTGGCGGAGTCGCTCGCCGTCGCCGGGCACGGCACGCTGCTGATCGATCTGCACGGCACCGCGCACAGCAGCGGCCAACTCGACACGCCGCAGATCGGCGAGCATTGGCGCGGCGATGTTCGGGCGGCGCTGCACCACCTGCGCGCGGCCGGTTTCGAGCAGGTGATCGTCGTCGGCGTCCGACTCGGCGCGCTGATCGCGCTCGACGCGTTGCGCCACGAGCGGGTCGATGGGTTCGTCGCCTGGTCGCCGGTGGCGTCGGGTCGCCGCCACGTGCGCGAACTTCGCATGCTGCAAGGCGGAGCGACCGAACCCATGGCACGCAAGGGCGCGCCGTTGTCGATCGCCGGCCACAACATCCCGGCCGCAGCACTCGCGCACCTGGCGACGCTCGACCTGCACTCACTGGCCGAGCGGGCACCGGCGCCGATGCTGTTGCTCGACCATGTCGAACGGCTCAAACCCGACTGGTGCGAAACCTTCACCGACGCAGGGCACGCGGTCGATCGTCTTGCCTCCGTCGAACTCGATCGCTGGTTGTTCAGCCCCGACCTGATGCCGGTGCTGCCGCTGGCCGACATCCGCAGCGTCACCGCGTGGTGCGAGGGCACGGTGCCGATGGCAATGCCGTCGACGCGCCGCGCGGACGCGCGCCCGAACCTGCTGCACGAGATCGTGCTGACACACGCCTGCGGCCGGCGCGTGCGTGAACGCACGGTGCGCATCGAGCCGCAAGGGCTGAGCGGCATCGTCAGCGAGCCGGCCGACGGATGCGCGCAAGGCGCGACCCGGCTGCTCGCCACCCTGGTCGGGCCGGGCCGCCTGTTTCCGGAACTCGCTCGTGCCGAGGCCGCACGCGGCAAGGCCTGTCTGCGTTTCGACTTCGCCGGCTTCTCGACCAGCCGCCGGCGTGGCGACGGCTCGGGTGGCTCGCTCTACGCGCCCGACAACCGGATCGATGTCGTCGCGGCGCGTGCCTGGCTGCGCCGCTCCGGGCACGAGAAGGTGGTGATGCTGGGGTTCTGCGCCGGGGCCTGGTCGATGATTCACGCGGGCCACGCGCCGGGTGTGGTCGGGTTCGTCGGCATCAACGTCGCCATGTACCGGCAGCCCGACTACGCCTGGCGCGATCACCTGCGCCCGACGGGCCACCCGCTCTCGAAAGTGCTTTCGCTGCTGCGTCGCATCGAGCCGCTCGCGCCCGCCGTCGATCGGATCGAACGCGGCTTGCGTCTGGCGTTGAGCCCGACACGCTGGCTGCTGCGACTGTGCGAATCGCCTGCGCGGCCGCTGCTGATCTACGGTGCATCGGACCTGGGTCTGGCGCACTTGAAGCAACAGCTCGGCCCGCGCCTCGCCGCGCTGCAACGCGACGACCGGCTGCGTCTGGAGACCTACGACGGTCTCGGCCATCTGACCGAAGGAACGGGCGCACGAGCGCAGGCCTTGGCCGACATCGCCGGCTTCCTCGACGAACTCGACGACGGCGACGAACCCGTGTCGCGCCCGGCCCTCATGCCGACGGCGCGCGGCGTCCGGCCGGGGCTGCGCCCCTTCACGAGCGAGACCGGGGCCGGCAGTCTCTCGGGCTGACGCGACCGCCGTGAAAGCGGCGCCGGGTGACCGCGCGCGAGGCACACTTGTCACGGCTGGGACAAAGCGAAAACGCACGGTCGTGCTAAAACTCGGCGGGAACTCGATACAACCGAACGCTGGAGACGCGCCATGGACCTGAATTTCACGCCCGAAGAACAAGCCTTCCGCGAGGAAATTCGCGGCTGGGTCGCCGAGAACCTGCCGAAGGAGATCAGCCACAAGGTGCACAACGCCCTGCACCTGACCAAGGAAGACATGCAGCGCTGGGCGCGCATCCTCGGCAAGAAGGGTTGGCACGGCTGGGGCTGGCCGAAGCAGTTCGGCGGGCCGGGCTGGAGCGCGATCCAGAAGCACCTGTTCGAGGAAGAGAGCGCGCTCGCCGGTGCGCCTCGCGTCGTGCCGTTCGGCCCCGTGATGGTGGCACCGGTGATCATGGCCTTCGGCACGCCCGCGCAGCAGGAGCGTTTCCTGCCCGGCATCATGAGCGGCGATGTCTGGTGGAGCCAGGGCTACAGCGAGCCGGGCTCGGGTTCCGACCTCGCCTCCGTCAAGACAAAGGCCGAACGCAAAGGCGACTACTACCTCGTCAACGGCCAGAAGACCTGGACGACGCTCGGCCAGTACGGCGACTGGATCTTCTGCCTCGTGCGCACCAGCAACGAAGGCAAGCCGCAGACCGGCATCAGCTTCCTGCTGATCGACATGAAGAGCCCCGGCGTCTCGGTGCGGCCGATCATCACGATGGACGGCGCGCACGAAGTCAACGAGGTCTGGTTCGACAACGTCGAGGTGCCGGCCGACCAACTCATCGGCGAAGAGAACAAGGGCTGGACATATGCCAAGCACCTGCTCGCGCACGAGCGCACCAACATCGCCGACGTGAACCGCGCGAAGCGTGAACTCGAGCGCTTGAAGCGCATCGCGACCGCCGAGGGCGTGTATGCCGACGCACGTTTCCGCGACGAGATCGCCAAGCTCGAGGTCGAAGTCGTCGCGCTCGAGATGATGGTGCTGCGCGTGCTCTCGGCCGAGAAGAGCGGCAAGGCCGCGCTCGACGTCGCCGGCCTGCTGAAGATCCGCGGCAGCGAGATCCAGCAGCGCTACAGCGAACTGATGATGCTGGCCGCGGGGCCGGCCTCGGTGCCCTGGATTCGCGAAGCGATGGAAGCCGGCTGGCAGGGCGACATGGCCGCCGGTGCGTTCGTCGCCCCGCTGGCGGGCACCTACTTCAACATGCGCAAGACCACGATCTACGGCGGCAGCAACGAAGTGCAACGCAACATCGTCGCGCAGACCGTGCTCGGCTGAACCAGACAGAAGGAACTGACATGGACTTCGATTTTTCGGACGACCAGGAAATGCTTCGCGACACGGTGCGCAAGTGGGTCGACAAGGCCTACACCTTCGAGCGCCGCCGCGGCATCGTCAAGGAAGGCGGCTACTCGGCTTCGGCCTGGAAAGAGCTCGCCGAGCTCGGCCTGCTCGGCCTTTATGTCTCGGAAGACAACGGCGGCATGGGCTTCGGCCCGGTCGATGCGATGGTCGTGATGGAGGAACTGGGCCGGGGCATCGTGCTGGAGCCGTTCGCGGCCGTGTCGCTGGTCGCGACCAGCCTGCTCAACGCCGGCAAGGCGCCCTCGGCCGCGCTGTGGCTGCAAGGTATCGCCGAGGGCAAGGAGCGGGTCGTGCTCGCGCACCAGGAGCGCGGCGCGCGCTACCGGTTCGCCCATGTCGAGACCACGGCGAAGAACCAGGCCGGCACATGGCAGTTGAGCGGCGCCAAGACGGTGGTGCCGGCCGGCGCGCATGCGGGTGCGTTCATCGTGCCGGCGCGCGTGAGCGGCGCGGTCGACGACGAATCGGGCATCGCCCTCTTCCTGGTCTCCAAAGGCCAGAAGGGCGTGACCGTGCGTGGCTACCCGACGCAAGACGGCGCCTGCGCCGCCGACCTCACACTGAAAGATGCGGACGCGATCGAGCTGCTGCCCGCCGGCGAGGCCTTCGCCGCGCTCGAGCATGCGATCGACATCGGCACCGCCGCGCTCTGTGCCGAAGCTGTCGGTGCGATGGACAAGCTGGTCGCGATCACGGTCGACTACATGAACACGCGCAAGCAGTTCGGTGTGACGATCAGCACCTTCCAGGCGCTGAAGCACCGCATCGCCGACGTCAAGATGCAGCTCGAACTCGGCCGCTCGATGAGCTACTTCGCGAGCCTGAAGCTGAACGAGCCGGCGCCGCAGCGCCGCCGTGCGATCGCGCAGGCGAAGTACCAGCTCGGGCAATCGATGCGCTTCGTCGGCCAGCAGTGCATCCAGCTGCACGGCGGCATCGGCGTGACCGACGAGTACACCGCCGGCCACTACTTCAAGCGCCTGACGGTGATGGAGATGACTTACGGCGACTCGATGCATCAGCTCGGCGAGGTGTCGGCGCGCATGCAGAACACAGCAGGTGTTTTTGCATGAGGCTCGCGGCCGGCGTGTTCGCCTGATGAGCGAGGCGGGTCGGCCCCGCGGGCCCGCATCGCGAACCGACAGCCTGACCGACGTGCGCGGCCTGCGCGTCGGCCACCACACCGACACGCGGCGCCCGACCGGCGTCACCGTGGTCCTCACGCCCGATGGCGCGGTTGCCGGCGTCGACGTGCGCGGCGCCGCGCCGGGCACGCGCGAGACCGAACTGCTTTCGCCGCTCAACGCGGTCGAGAGCGTCCACGCGATCATGCTCGCCGGCGGCAGCGCGTTCGGGCTCGACGCGGCCGGCGGCGTGATGCGCTGGCTCGATGAACGCGGCGCCGGCGTGCCGGTCGGCCCGGCGCGCGTGCCGATCGTGCCAGCGGCCATCCTGTTCGACCTGTGGATCGGTGACCATTCGATCCGCCCCGATGCGGCCTCGGGCTATGCGGCCTGCGAGGCCGCGAGCGACGCGCCGGTCGTGCAGGGCAACGTCGGTGCCGGCACCGGTTGCGCGGTCGGCAAATTGTTCGGCATCGGCCGCGCGATGCGCGGCGGGCTCGGCAGCGCTTCGGTGACGGTCGGCGGGATCACGGTCGGCGCGCTGGTCGCGGTCAACGCGATCGGCGACGTGGTCGATCCGTCGACCGGACGGGTCATCGCCGGCGCCCGAACAGCGGACGGGAGCGCGCTGCTGGGCACGATGCAGGCCTTGTTGCGGGGCGATGTACCTGCACCGCTGCAAGTCGGCGCGGCCACCACGCTGGGCATCGTCGCGACCGATGCGGTGCTGACCAAGGCGCAGGCCAACAAGGTGGCGCAGATGGCACACGATGGCTTCGCACGCGCGATCAACCCGGTGCACACGATGACCGATGGCGACACGATCTTCGCGCTCGCCACCGGCGCGACCCGGCGCACGGCGAACGTCACGCTGATCGGCGCGCTCGGCGCCGAAGTGATGGCGACCGCGATCGTGCGCGCGGTGCGCGAAGCAACGAGGCTCGATGACCCAGGCCTTCCCTCGTTGCCGTCTGCGAATGACCTGTGTCACACACCGTCGCCACAATCGTCCGGCCCCGAAGACCGGGAAGACCACGAGAACGAGACCCCGCCATGACCCTGAATCGCCGCCGCCTGTTGATCGCCTCGAGTGCCTCCGCGCTGCTCGCGGCCTGCGCCACCGGGAGCACCGCACCGCCGCCGCCGATCGTGTTCGTGCACGGCAACGGCGATACCGCGGCCCTGTGGATGACCACGCTCTGGCGCTTCGAATCCAACGGCTGGCCGCGCGACCGCCTGCACGCGATCGACATCCCCTACCCGCTCTCGCGCGACGACGACACCAAGCCGCAAGAGGGCCGCAGCTCGACCGCCGAGAACATGGCCTATCTCTCCGGCGAGGTCGACAAGGTCTTGATGGCGACCGGCGCGCGCCAGGTCGTGCTGATCGCGAACTCGCGCGGCGGCAACGCGGTGCGCAACTACCTCAAGAACGGCGCCGGCAAGGTCTCGCACGCGATCCTGTGCGGCACGCCGAACCACGGCGTGTACGCCGACCCCAAACGCAACCCGAACGCCGAGTTCAATGGCGCCGGTGCGTTCCTGACCCGTTTGAACACGCCTGACACGCCGAACGGCGACGAGGTCACGGAGGGCGTCAAGTGGATGACGATCCGCTCGGACAACAACGACAAGTTCGCTCAGCCTGATGGCGCATGGATCGGCGCGAAGGGCATGCCGACGAACGTCACCGCGCTCGGGCCGGAGCTGAAGGGCGCCGTCAACGTCGTCATCCCGGGCATCGACCACCGCGAAACCGCCTACAGCGCCAAGGCCTTCGAGCACATGTTCGGGTTCATCACCTCGCGGCCGCCGGTGTCGCTGATCGTCGCAACGGAGGCGAGCGTGGTCCTCGACGGCAAGGTCAGCGGCTATTTCGCCCATGGCGCGGCCGGCACCGTGCCGACCAACCTGCCGCTGGTCGGCGCGAGCGTCGAGCTCTACACGATCGACGCGCGCACCGGCGAGCGCCTGGGCGCGGCGGTGCACCGCAAGACGATCGCCGCCGATGGTGCTTGGGGCCCGTTCAACGCCGACCCGCAGGCGCGCTACGAGTTCGTGCTTGCAGCGCCCGGCTACGCGACGACCCACATCTACCGGTCGCCGTTCCCGCGCTCGTCGGGCATCGTGAACCTGCGCGTCGAGAAGCTGCTCGAGGCCGACAAGGACGCCGGCGCGATCGTCGTGATGACGCGCCCGCGCGGCTACTTCGGCCTGCCGCGCGACGCGATCACCTTCGACGGCAAGAGCCCGCCCGGCGTGCCTTCGGGCGTGGCCGGGGTTGCGTCGTCGAAGCTGAAACTCGCCGACGACACGAACCGGCCGCTGATCGCCGTGTTCAACGACGAGCGCCTCGTCGGTCGCGCCTGGCCGGTCGCGAACAACGAGATCAGCTACCTCGAACTGACGTACTGAAACGGTCACGCGAACCCGCCTGCGAGTGAAACACCGGATCGTCTTCGTCTGCACCGGCAACATCTGCCGCAGCCCGACCGCCGAGGCCGTGCTGCGCCAGCTTGTCGCTAGCCGCAGGTTCGCCGATCGCATCGAAGTGGCTTCGGCGGGGCTCGAAAGCTGGCACGTCGGCTCGCCGCCCGATGCGCGCAGCCAGGCGCACGCGCTGCGTCGCGGGTACGACCTCTCGGCCCAGCGCGCGCGGCACTTCACGCGTGACGATTTCGCGCGCTTCGATCAGGTGATCGCGATGGATGCCGGCCATCACGAACGCCTGCGTCTCATCTGCCCGTCAGGCCAGACGCACAAGCTGCGCCATGCCGCCGATTTCAGCGCGCTCGTGCCGGCGGCCGGCGTGCCCGACCCGTACTACGGCGACGCGAACGGCTTCGAGCAGGTGCTCGACATGGTCGAGTCGGTTTGCGCGGGCGTGATGGCCGAGATCTGGCTGCCCAGGGAACCGGGCTGAGCGAGCCTCTCAGGTCTGCACACCGCGAGCTCGGTGCGCTCACCAGCCTTCGCTGGCCGGCTCGCCCTTGAACGGCCCAGTCAACTCCGGCGTGATCCAGCCGCCGTAGAAGCCGCCCGGTTGCGGTGTCACGATCTCGCCGTCGACGCGGCAGTCGAGTTCATGCGGGTAGAACGCGACCCGGTTCGCGAGTGCCTCGGCACCGGCCAGCGGCTGCGCGTAACTCCAGGCCACGCGCACGAGGCGGCGTGTGCCGTCGACGAGCGTCCAGTAGCGTGCCGGCCCTTTCCATTCGCAGAACGAGGCGCCCGCCGCGGGTTGCAGGAAGTGCCGCGCGACATCGTCCCAGGGCAGGTAGAAACTCGGTGGGTGCGCGGTTTCGAGCACACGGATCGCGCGCCGCGTGCGAGCCACTTCCACGTCGCCCCAACGGATCACGACCTCGCGCGTTTCGGGCGCCAGGCAGGGCGGGCGCGGGTAGTCCCAGACCGAAAACTGGTCTGGCCCGGGCTCGGCCGCGAACGGCGGCCGAGCCTGGCCGCGCCACTGCCAGTGCTCGCGCGCAGCGCGCAGCCACGCCGGCGGATCGTCAGCGGATCGGTTCATCGCGGAACGCCAGTGTCGCGTCGTCGACGACGCGTTGCAGGGCCTGCTCGAACATCGTTCGCGCGACGCCCGCGGTGTGGCTCATTTGCCGGTGCAGCACGGCATCGGCGGGGCCGGTGGAAGAGCACTCCTGGCTGTAGCGCTCGAAGCCGGCGAGTTGCGCCACGATCTCGGTCATGTGGCGCAGGCACTCGCAGGCGACCGAAGACGGCGTCGCGGCCAAGCGCGCCAGCGCCTCGTCGCTGAAACGACGCGGTGCCGGCTGCCAGGCCGATTCGGCCGGCGCATGCGGAAGCGCCTCACGTGCGCCGCGCACCCACTGGGCCAGTTCACGATCGCTCAGCGGTTCGCGTCTCACGGTGACGCCGGCCTCGCGCAACGAAGCTGCGCTGGCTTCGGTGCCGAAAGCGTAGACGGCGAAGATCGCTCTGGCACGAAGCGAGGCGCCGAGCGCCAGCACGCGTTCGACCATGCGTGGCTGCAACGAGGCCAACCGCACCAGCAACAGGCCGACCTCGCCCTCGGGCGCGGGCGCCGACTCGGCTTGGTCGAGATCGTCGTGCACCGCGCGCAGCCGGCAGCCGGGCACCGCCTCGAGCGCATGCGCGGCGCTGCGGCCGACGACGATCGCCTCGAGCACCGCGCCGTGCGCCGGCCCCACGGGCACCGGCACGCCGTCGGCCAGGGCGCGCAGCGACTCGAGCCCGAGCGTCGCGATGGTGCCGATCGGGTGGCCGGCGTGGGTGAGCTGGCGCAGCAACCGCAGGCGCGACACGTCGTGCGGCGAATAGACGCGCTGGCCGCTCTCGGTGCGCGCCGCGGCGACGACGCCGTAGCGCCGCTCCCAGACCCGCAGCGTGGTCACCGGCAGGCCCGCCAGCCGTGCTGCGGTGCCGCTGCGAAGGCGCGGGTGGCGCATGGGCGCCAAGGCTTCGGAGAGTGCGTCGGTCATGGTGAGCGGGCTGCGTTGGTTCGGATCATGATAGCTCTATGAAACGCTTTTGACTCGCTTATATCGACTCAAAGGCATGCCATAGCTCCATATTTCTTGATTTATCGACCGATATTCGCTTTATCCTGTTCAACATGGCGTCATCTTTGATTTCCGTCCCGAAAGCCGTCGAGCCCTTGAATCCACCCCGGGTCGCCGTGATCGGCGCCGGCGTGGCGGGTGCGGCATGCGCCGCAGGGCTGCTGCGCGCCGGCTTCGATGTGACCGTGTTCGACAAATCGCGTGGCGTCGGCGGGCGCCTGGCGACTCGCCGCGCGCACTGGGTCGCTTCCGATGGCCGAGCCCGCGACGCCGAGTTCGACCACGGCTGCCCGCATTTCACGGCGAGCCGACCGCGCTTCCAGGCCGTGATCGAGCGGGCCGTGGCGCTCGGTTGCGCAGCACGCTGGCAGCAGCACGTGCACGCCACCTTCCCTGCGCCGCGGACCCGGGAGGTGATCGTGCCGGCACCGAGCATGCCCGCCTTCTGCCGGCACCTGCTGAACGGCGTGCCGCAACGCCTTGGCCACGCCGTGACCGGCTTGCAGCGCTGCAGCGAGGGCTGGCTGCTGCACCTCGCCGATGCCACCGCGGGCGACCGCACCGAAGGCGCATTTCAGCAAGTCGTGCTCGCGATCCCGGCGGCGCAGGCGGCGATGCTGCTGGGAGGCCACCAGAGCGACTGGGCCGACGCACTGGCCAGCGTGCGCATGGCACCGCGCTGGACCCTGATGGCCGTGACCGACGACGTCGACTGGCCGTGGGACGCCGCGCAGTTGGATGGCAGCGAGCTGGGTTGGGTCCTGCGCGACGATCGCGCTCCCGGCAGACGATTCGGAGCAGGCGTGGTGCCGTGGGTGGCCCACGCGACGCCGGCATGGAGCCGCGCGCACCTGGAAGACGACGCGGTGCAGGTCGCCGAGTCCCTGCGCGCCGCGCTCGGGCGCTTGCTCGGCGGCACGCGCCCGCTGCGCTGGCATCACGCCGCAGCGCATCGCTGGCGCTACGCGGAGCTCGAACGGCGCGCACCGGGTGGCCTCGACTGCTGGTGGAGCCATGGCCTCGGACTCGGCGTCTGCGGCGATGCCTTCGGCGACGGCTCGGTCGAGGCCGCCTGGCGTTCGGGCGACGAACTGGCCGACGGCATCGCCGCATCGTTCGACGCGGCGCCGGCGGCCTGTGTCGCGCCCGAGGCCGAGCTGATCGGCTCCGTGCGTTGACGGCCCTGCGCACGCTGGTTGTCGTGCTGGGCGACCAGCTCGATCGGCAGTCGTCGGCGTTCGACGGTTTCGACCCCACTTGCGACGCGGTCTGGATGGCCGAGGTAGCCGAAGAGTCGAGCCATGTCTGGTCCGCGAAACAACGCATCGCTTTGTTCCTTGCGGCGATGCGGCATTTCGCCGCGGCCTTGCGCAGCGACGGCATACCGCTGCACTACACAAGGCTCGACGGTCCGGAATCGGCGACCTCGCTGGCCGCCGAACTGCGAGCGACCATCGCTCGCCTGAACCCGCAGCGGCTGGTGATGCGCGCACCCGGCGACTGGCGCGTGTACCAGTCGATCAGGCAGGTGGCAGCCGATGCCGGCCTCACGCTCGAGGTTCGCGAGGACCGGCAGTTCTTCGGCACCGTGCGCGAGTTCGCGGCCCACGCCAAAGGCCGCAAGACACTTCGCCTCGAGTACTTCTACCGCGAGCTGCGCCAGCGCCACGATGTGCTGATGCACGAGGGCAAGCCGATCGGCGGCCAGTGGAACTTCGACGCCGAGAACCGCGCCGCCTTCGGCCCGCATGGCCCCGGCGCGTTGCCGCCGCCACCGCGCTTCGAACCCGATGCGATCACGCGCGAGGTGATCGAATTCGTGGACAAGCGCTTCGCCGATCACCCCGGCACGCTGGCGCGGTTCGCCTGGCCGGTCACGCGCGCGCAGGCGCTGGAGGCGCTCGAGCGCTTCGTCTCGCAGCGGCTGCCGCACTTCGGCCGCTACCAGGATGCGATGTGGCCCGGCGAACCCTGGCTGTACCACTCGCTGCTGTCGTCGTCGATGAACCTCGGCCTGCTCGGTGCGCAAGAGGTCGTGCGAGCCGCCGAAGCGGCCTTTCACGCCGGCCTGGCACCGCTGCAGAGCGTCGAGGGTTTCGTGCGCCAGATCCTGGGCTGGCGAGAGTACGTGCGCGGAATCTACTGGACACGAATGCCGGCCTACCTCGAGCTGAACGAACTCGATGCGCAGGAGCCCCTGCCCGACTGGTACTGGACCGGCGCCACCGACATGGCCTGCCTGCACGACGCGATCACGCAGACCCTGGCGCACGGCTACGCGCACCACATCCAACGCCTGATGGTGACCGGCCTGTACGCGCTGATGCTCGGCGTGCAGCCGAAGCAGGTGCATGCGTGGTATCTCGCCGTGTATGTCGACGCGGTCGAGTGGGTCGAGTTGCCCAACACGCTCGGCATGAGCCAGTACGCCGATGGCGGCGTGATGGGCAGCAAGCCCTACATCGCCACGGGCAAGTACATCGAGCGCATGGGCGGGCAACACTGTGCGGGCTGCCGCTACGACCCGGCCTTGCGCGAGGGCGACAGCGCCTGCCCGTTCACCACGCTCTACTGGGACTTTCTGCTCCGCCACGAAGCACGGCTCGTGAAGAACCCGCGCATGGCGCTGCAGGTGAAGAACCTCGCGCGGCTCGACGCGGCGCAAAGGCGCGCCGTGACCGAACGCGCGCAGGCGCTCCGCACCCAGCCGAATCAACCGAGGTAGCGCGCCTCCAGGTGCCGGCGGAAGTGCGCGGGGTTCAGCGGCTCGCCGGTCGCGCGCGACGTGAGCTCGGCGGTCGACCAGCGGCTGGCCTGCGACCAGACCTTGTCGCGCAGCCAGTCGAAAGCCGGCGCCAGGTCGCCGCGGGCGATGCGGGTGTCGAGGTCGGGGTGCTCGGCGCGGATCGTCGCGAACCATTGCGCGGCGTACATCGCACCCAGCGTGTAGCAGGGGAAGTAGCCGAACGAGCCGCCGCTCCAGTGAATGTCCTGCAGGCAGCCGTTGCGGTAGTTGCCACGGGTGTCGACCCCTAGCAGCGAGTGCATGCCCTCGTCCCACAACGCGGGGATGTCGTCCGCTTCGACGCTGCCCTCGATCAGGCGCTTCTCGATCCCGTAGCGCAGGATCACGTGTGCGGGGTAGGTCATCTCGTCCGCGTCGACGCGGATGAAATCGGGTCTCACACGCGTCATCAGCGCGTGCAGGTTGCCGCCCTCGAACGCCGGCTGATCGCCGAAGTGCTTGCGCAGCAGCGGCACGAGCAGGCCTGCGAAACCACGGCTGCGGCCGAGCTGCATCTCGAAGCTCAGGCTCTGGCTTTCGTGGATGCCCATCGAGCGCGCGTTCGCGACGGGCTGGCCGAGCCACTCGCGCGGCAGGTTCTGCTCGTAGCGCGCGTGACCCGTCTCGTGAACGGTGCCCATCAGCGCCTGCATCAGGTCGTCTTCACGGTAGCGCGTGGTCAGGCGCGTGTCTTCGGCCACACCGCCGCTGAACGGGTGGGCGCTCTCGTCGAGGCGGCCGGCGTCGAAGTCGAATCCGAGCAGTGCCATCACGTCGTGACTGAGCGCGCGCTGCGCCGCTTTCGGGAACGGACCGACGGGTTCGATCACGGTCTCGCCCGCCTGCTTCGCGCGCACCTGCGCGACGAGACCCGGCAGCCATTGCTGCAGGTCACCGAACACGCGATCGACCTCGGCGCTGGTCGTGCCGGGCTCGAAGCGGTCCATCAGCGCGTCGTAGGGCGAGAGCCCGGTCTTGTCGGCCAGGCGCAGCGACATCTCGCGGCTCAGCTTCAGCACCTCACGAAAGTTCTCGAGGAAACCGAGCCAGTCGTTCGCCGGGCGCTGCGCGCGCCAGGCGTGCTCGCAGCGTGCCTCGGCGAGCGACATCGCCTCGACCAGCGTCTGCGGCAGCGCATTCGATGCCAGCCACTCGCGCCGGATCTCGACGAGGTTGGCACGCGCGAAGGCATCGAGCGGCTCGGCAGCGGCGCGCTGCAGCAGATCGACGAGCTTCGGATCGCTGCGCATCTGGTGCAGCAGGCCTTCCATCTCGGCCATCGCCTTCGCGCGGGCATCGTTGCCCTTGGGCGGCATCATCGCGGACTGGTCCCAGCCGGCGATCGATTGCAGGTGCTGGAAGTGGTAGAGCCGTTGCCAGACGCCGGTGAGTTCTTCGTAGGCGGTATTCATCTCGTGCCTTTCTTGTTCGGTCGGTTGCGCGCTACTGCAGATACTGCCCCGGCCACAGCCACAGCGCGGCGGCCGTCATCGTCACATAGCGTGCGAACTTGCCGACAGCCATGTAGAAGACGCAGGGCCAGAACGGCAACCTGAGCCAACCTGCGACGGCACACAAGGGGTCGCCGACGATCGGCAACCACGACAGCAGGCAGCCCTTCGTGCCCCAGCGTTCGAGCCAGCGCAGCGCGCGCGCATCGGGCGGCTTGTGGTGGCTGACCTTTTCGTAGGCACGCTCGGCGCCGTAGCCCATCCACCAGGTAAGCGCACCGCCCAGCGTATTGCCTACGGTTCCGACCAGGATCGCGGGCCAGAACATCGAGGGATTGAGCTTGACCAGCCCGAACACCGCAGGCTCCGAGCCCAGCGGCAGCAAGGTGGCGGACACGAACGAGACGATGAACACCGTGCTCAAGCCGAATTTCGGCAAGGCCAGCAACGCCAACATCGATTCGACCCAAGCTTCCATCGGCCGGCATTATGGGCGGCGAAACCATCCCCAAAACCCAGGCGTTCGCACCCAACCGCGCCGCTATACTCCTGCCTCCTTTTTCAGCAGCCCCCGCCCGCCATCACGCCATGCAGATCGGCCACATTCCGCTGCCGAACGGTCTTTTCGCCGCGCCGATGGCCGGCGTGACCGACCGGCCGTTCCGCCAGCTGTGCAAGCGCCTGGGGGCGGGCTACGCGGTCAGCGAGATGGTGACCTCGCGCAAGGACCTGTGGAAGAGCCTGAAGACCAGCCGCCGCGCGAACCACGACGGCGAGGTGGCGCCGATCGCAGTGCAGATCGCCGGCACCGATGCGCAGATGATGGGCGAGGCCGCGGCCTACAACATCGACCGCGGCGCGCAGATCATCGACATCAACATGGGCTGCCCGGCGAAGAAGGTGTGCAACAAGTGGGCCGGCTCCGCGCTGATGCAGGACGAGCCGCTCGCGCTTGCGATCATCGAGGCCGTGGTCGCCGCCTGCGCGCCGCGCCGTGTGCCGGTGACGCTGAAGATGCGCACCGGCTGGTGCGAAGCCGAACGCAACGCGGTGCGCATCGCACGCGCGGCCGAGGGCGCCGGCATCGCGATGGTCGCGGTGCATGGCCGCACGCGCGAGCAGGGCTACAAGGGCGTCGCCGAGTACGACACCGTGAGCGCGGTGAAGGCCGCCTTGAGCATCCCGGTGGTCGCGAACGGCGACATCGATACGCCCGAGAAAGCGCGCGACGTGCTCGCGCTGACCGGCGCCGACGCGATCATGATCGGCCGCGCCGCCCAAGGCCGGCCATGGATCTTTCGCGAGATCCGGCATTTTCTGGAAACGGGCCAGCACCTGCCGGCACCCGAAGTCGTGCAGGCCAAGTCGTGGTTGCTCGAGCACCTTCACGATCACTACGGCCTCTACGGGTGGGATGACGATGGTGCCGGCGTGCGCAGCGCGCGCAAGCACATCGGCTGGGCCGTGCGCGCGCTGCCCGGCGGCGAGGCGTTTCGCGCCCGCATGAACCTGCTGGAGAGCTGCGAAATGCAGGTGCGTGCCGTCACCGACTGGTTCGACGAACTCGCCGACAAGCACCGGCGGCTGCCGCGCAGCGCCGTCCCCGAAGCACAAGACACCGAACAAGAAGAAGCCTTCGCATGAAGAAACCGACCCACATCGAAGAGTGCATCCGCGACAGCCTGGAGATCTACTTCAAGGACCTGCGCGGCGTCGAACCGGCGGCGATGTACGAGATGATCCTCGGCGTGGTCGAGAAGCCGCTGCTCGACGTCGTGATGCAGCACGCCGACGGCAACCAGAGCCGCGCGGCCGAGTGGCTGGGAATCAACCGCAACACGCTGCGCCGCAAGCTGCTCGACCACAAGCTCATCAAATGACGAGACACGCCTTGCTGCGCAAGACGTGATCGGCTACCTTTTCAAGCGCCCCTCCAATGACACAGCTCACCGCTTTGCTCTCGGTCTCTGACAAGACCGGCGTCGTCGAATTCGCGCAGGCGCTGCATGCGCTCGGCGTCAAGCTGCTCTCGACCGGCGGCACCGCGAAGCTGCTCGCCGATGCCGGCCTGCCGGTCACCGAAGTGGCCGAGCACACCGGCTTCCCGGAGATGCTCGATGGCCGCGTCAAGACGCTGCACCCGACGATCCACGGCGGCTTGCTCGCCCGCCGCGATCTGCCCGAGCACATGGCCGCGATCGAACACCACGGTATCGCGACGATCGACCTGCTGGTGGTCAACCTCTACCCCTTCGAAGCGACGGTCGCGAAACCCGGCTGCACGCTCGAAGACGCGATCGAGAACATCGACATCGGCGGCCCGGCGATGGTGCGCTCGGCCGCAAAGAACTGGAAAGACGTGGCGGTACTGACCGACGCCTTGCAGTACGCGCAGGTGCTGACCGAGCTGACCGCCGACGGCGTCGTGAGTTCATCCACCAAGTTCGCGCTGTCGGTGGCCGCGTTCAACCGCATCTCGAACTACGACGCGGCGATCAGCGACTACCTCTCTTCGCTGCAGGGCGATGGAAGGCGGGCGATGTTCCCCGCGCAATCGAACGGCCGCTTCGTCAAGCTGCAGGACCTGCGCTACGGCGAGAACCCGCACCAGAGCGCGGCGTTCTACCGCGATCTGCACCCTGCCCCCGGATCGCTCGTCACCGCGAAGCAGTTGCAGGGCAAGGAGCTCTCGTACAACAACATCGCCGATGCCGACGCGGCATGGGAGTGCGTGAAGAGTTTCGACGTGCCGACGTGCGTGATCGTCAAGCATGCGAACCCCTGCGGTGTCGCGATCGGCGCGAACGCGGCCGAGGCGTACGGCAAGGCCTTCAAGACCGACCCGACCTCGGCCTTCGGCGGCATCATCGCGTTCAATTGCGAGCTCGACGGCGCCGGCGCCGCGCTGGTCGCGAAGCAGTTCGTCGAGGTGCTGATGGCACCTGGCTTCACGCCGGAGGCGCTCGCGTTCTTCGCCGCGAAGCCGAACACACGTGTGCTGCAGATCGCGTTGCCGCCGGGCGGTGCGAGCGACTGGGACAAGGGCCGCAACGCGCAGGACGTGAAGCGCGTCGGCTCGGGCCTGCTGATCCAGACTGCCGACAACCGCGAGATCACGTCGGCCGAGCTGAAGGTCGTCACCGAGAAGCAGCCCACGCCCGAACAGCTCGACGACCTGCTGTTCGCCTGGAAGGTCGCGAAGTACGTGAAGAGCAATGCGATCGTGTTCTGCGGCGGCGGCATGACGCTCGGCGTCGGCGCCGGCCAGATGAGCCGGATCGACTCGGCGCGCATCGCCAGCATCAAGGCGGGCAATGCCGGCCTGACGCTGGCCGGCGCGGCGGTCGCGAGCGACGCTTTCTTCCCGTTCCGCGACGGGCTTGACGTGGTGATCGACCAGGGCGCGACCAGCGTGATCCAGCCTGGCGGCTCGATGCGCGACGACGAGGTCGTCGCCGCGGCGAACGAACGCGGCATCGTGATGGTGACGACAGGCGTGCGCCACTTCCGCCACTAAGCTCGCGCGATGAAACTCCCCGAGGTCGCCGGCCTCGCCCTTGCCGGCATCGCGCGCCTGATCACCGGCGCGCAAGGCCACTGGTACGGCGCGCCGCCCAAGGCCGAGCAGCGCATCTACTTCGCGAACCACCAGAGCCATTTCGACTGGGTGCTGATCTGGGCGGCGCTGCCGCGCGACCTGCGCACAGTGACCCGGCCGATCGCCGCGCGCGACTATTGGACCTCGTCACCGCTGAAGCACTGGATCACGCGCGAAATCTTCAACGCGGTGTACGTGAGCAGACAGCGCACCGACGACGAAGACCCGCTCGAACCGCTGATGGCAGCGCTGCGCAACGGCGACTCGCTGGTGATCTTTCCGGAAGGCACGCGCGGCAACAAGGTCGACCCGGCGAGCTTCAAGGCGGGGCTCTTCCATCTGGCCGAAGCCTTTCCGGAGGTGCAGTTGATCCCGGCGTGGATCGACAACGTGCAACGCGTGATGCCCAAAGGCGAAGTCGTGCCGGTGCCGATCCTTTGCTCTGTCACGTTCGGCAAGCCGTTGACGCTGTTTCCCGGTGAAGACAAGCGCGGGTTCCTCGAACGCGCGCGCAACGCCGTGATGGCGCTCAGGTCGGTGCACTGATGGGGTTCCTGCGCAACCTGACCATCTCGCAGCAGATCGGCCTGCTGTTCGTCGTGCTGTTCGGTTTGCTGCTGCTGGTCACCGTGATCGCGTTTAGCCGCACGTTGCTCGACCGCAGCGATGCGGAGATGACGGCGCACGAGCAGTTCAAACGCGACCTTCGCGCCGTGTGGATCGGCGCGGTGCTGTTCTGGATCTCCTGGGTCGCCGGTGGCATCGTCTCGACCTTGCTGTTCGGTCTCGTCTCGTTTCTCGCGCTGCGTGAATTCGTGACGCTGACGCACACCCGCCGCGGCGACCACCGCAGCCTGCTGCTCGCGTTCTTCATCGTGCTGCCGCTGCAATACGCGATCGCCGCCAGCCAGCGGTTCGACCTGTTCACGGTGTTCATCCCGGTCTACGTGTTCCTCGCGATCCCGGTGGTCAGCGCGCTGGGCAACGACCCACAGCGCTTCCTCGAGCGCACCGCGAAGATCCAGTGGGGGATCATGGTCTGCGTCTACGGCATGAGCCACGCGCCCGCGCTGCTGCTGCTCGAGTTGCCCGACTACCGCGACCGTGGCGCGTTCCTGGTGCTCTACCTCGTCGTCGTCGTCGCGATCGCGCAGATCGGTCAGGAGGCCGCGAGCCGGCGCCTGCGCCGCCGGCCGGTGGCGCGCGCGATCAGCCGCTCGTTCTCGTGGCGCGCCTGGGGCATCGGCGCAGCGGCCGGTGCGGTGGCCGGTGGGCTGCTGTACTGGTCGACGCCGTTCAAGAGCCCGTGGGGCGCGGTTCTGATGGGGCTGATCGCCGGCGGCAGCGGCACGCTCGGCGAGTTCGTGATGCACGCGCTCAAGCGCGACGCCGGCGTGCGCTCGTGGGGCGGCAAGGCTTCGGTAACGGGCGCGGTCGGCCTGCTCGACCGCGTTGCACCGCTGTGCTTCGCGGCGCCGGTGTTCTTCCACTCCGTGCGCTGGTACTTCGGCATTTGAAGATGACCAGCATGCGCATCCTCGGCATCGACCCCGGCCTGCGCACGACCGGCTTCGGCGTGATCGAGTCGGTCGGATCGAAGCTGCATTACGTCGCGAGCGGCACGATCAAGACCGAATCGGTCGAATCGGGCTCGCTGCCGCAGCGGCTCAAGGTCATCTTCGACGGCGTGCGCGAGATCGCGGCGCGCTACGAGCCTACCTGCGCATCGGTCGAGATCGTGTTCGTCAACGTCAACCCGCAGTCGACGCTGTTGCTCGGGCAAGCCCGCGGCGCGGCGTTGACCGCCCTCGTGACCGCCGACCTGTCGGTCGCCGAATACACCGCACTGCAGATGAAGAAGGCCATCGTCGGCCACGGCCAGGCGCGCAAGGAGCAGGTACAGGAGATGGTGATGCGCCTGCTCTCGCTGCCGGGCCTGCCAGGCAAGGACGCGGCCGATGCGCTGGGGTTGGCGATCTGCCACGCCCACGCCGGGTCGTCGTTGGCGGCGTTGGCGCGGGGCGCGACCCTGGCGCCGCGGGCGCATGCGCAATATCGGCGGGGGCGGACTTACTGACGACTTGGGCGTCGCCCGGAGGCGCCTTCGTCTCAAGCGACAATCCACCCCCTATGTACGCCCTCTTCGAAGAAGCCGGAAAGTTCCTCGCCGGCCGCGTGATGACGGAAGCCGACACCTCGATGCAGATCGAGCTCGACTCCGGCAAACGCGTCAAGGTCAAGTCGAGCAACGTCCTTCTCAAGTTCGAGAAGCCGCAACCCGCCGAGCTGATCGCCTCCGCGCAAACCATCGCGAAAGAGATCGACCTCGATCTCGCGTGGGAATTCGCGCCCGAGACCGAGTTCGGTTTCGCCGACCTCGCCCGCGAATATTTCGAGGCCAGCGCCGGCCTCGAGAAGCAGGCGGCCGCGCTGTTCAAGCTGTTCGAGGCGCCGCACTACTTTCGCCGCCTCGGCAAGGGCAACTTCAAGAAGGCGCCCGAAGAGATCGTCAAGGCGGCGCTGCTGGGCATCGAACGCAAGAAGCAGGTCGCCGCGCAGATCGACACCTGGGCCGGCGAACTCGTGCGCGGCGCGTGCCCGCCAGCCGTGCGCGAGCAGCTCTACAAGCTGCTGTTCAAGCCCGACAAGAACGCGCCGGAGTACAAGGCCGTCGTCGAGGCGGCGAAGCTGTCGCAGAAGGCGCCGCTCGACCTGCTGAAAGCGGCCGGCGCGATCGATTCGCCGTACCAGTTCCACTGGCGTCGTTTTCTGTTCGAGAACTTTCCGAAGGGCACCGGTTTTCCTGCCCTTCAGGCGCCGGCCATCAAGGAGACGCTGCCGCTCGCCGGCGTGCGCGCCTTCTCGATCGACGATTCGCAGACGACCGAGATCGACGATGCACTCTCCGTGCAGGGGCTGGGCAGCGGCACGGTCGTCTTCGGCGTGCACATCGCGGCACCCGGCCTCGCGTTCGCGCCCGATACGCCTGTCGACGTGGTCGCGCGCGCGCGCCTGTCGACCGTCTACATGCCCGGCCACAAGCTGACGATGCTGCCCGACGAAGTGGTGCAGGCCTACACGCTGATCGCAGGGCGTGAATGCCCCGCCGTCTCGCTCTACATCACGATGGACGAGGCCTCGCTGGCCATCACCGGCAGCGAGACGAAGCTGGAGCGCGTGCCGATCGCGGCCAACCTGCGCCACGACCAACTCGATGCGGTGATCACCGAAGCGACGCTGCTCGGCGATGCGCCGGCCGACTACGCATTCGCGCCCGAACTCGCGTTCGCGTTCCGGCTTGCGCGCCATCTGAAGGCACAGCGCGAAGTCGTGCGCGGCAAGCCGGAGAACTTCAACCGGCCCGACTACAACTTCCGCCTCGAGCGGGATGACGCAAGCGACGGCAAGGAACCGCGGGGCACCGAGCGCGTCCTGATCACGACACGCCAGCGCGGCTCGCCGCTCGACCTGATCGTCGCCGAAGCGATGATCCTGGCGAACAGCACCTGGGGTGGCTGGATCGCCGAATGCGGCGTGCCCGGCATCTACCGCAGCCAGGCCAGCATGGCGCCGGGCGTGAAGGTGCGCATGGGCACCAAGCCCGCGCCGCATGCCGGCATGGGTGTCGCGCAATACACCTGGGCGACGTCGCCGTTGCGCCGCTATGTCGACCTGGTCAACCAGTGGCAGATCATCGCGTGCGCGCGTCACGGCCGCACGGCCGCGCTGGCGGCGCCGTTCAAGCCGAAGGACGTGCAACTGTTCGCGATCATCTCGGCCTTCGATTCGGCCTATGCCGAATACAACGGTTTCCAGCAGGCGATCGAACGCTACTGGACGCTGCGCTCGCTGGCGCAGAACGACATCACCGAGCTCGACGCCGTCGCGATGAAGGACGGCCTGGTGCGCGCCGACGACCTCCCCCTTGTGTTCCGCGCGATCGGCGCCGAGAACCTGCCGCGCGGCGCGCATGTGCGCGTGCGGATCGGCGCCGCCGACCTGCTCACGCTCGACGTGCACGCGAGCGTCGTCGCGCGCCTGGACGACGTGCCGGCCGATGCCGCCGCCCCGGAGGCCGAAGGCGACGATCCGACCGATAGCGCAGGCCCGCTGACGCTCGCGATCGACGTGCAGGGCGACGACGCCGAGACACCGCAAACGGCAGACGCCGCACCCGCCGCCTGACGAAGAACCCGCCACCCGAAGCTCATCGCCCCGATGCTGCGCAAGCTCTCGACCCTGCAGATCGCGCTGATCGTCTCGCTCGGCGTGCATGTGGCCTTGCTGACAGTGCGCATCGTCGACCCCGAGGGCTTCAATCGCATTTTCCAGGACACGCCGCTCGAGGTGATCCTCGTCAACTCGCGCTCCGGCGAGTCGCCCGACAAGGCGCAGGCGATCGCCCAGGCCGCGCTGGCCGGCGGCGGCGAGGCCCTGGCGGGCCGCGCGACCTCGCCGCTGCCGCCCTCGGCGATCGTCGAGACCGGTGATTCGAACGAGGAGGCGAAGAAGCGCATCGAGCAGTTGCAGGAGACGCAGCAACAGCTGCTCGCGCAGATCCGCCGCGAACTCGCGCTGCTGCCCGCTCCCGACCCGCAGAAGGAGCAGGGCAACCCGGACGAAGCCGCACAAGAAGAGCGGCGCCGCCAGCTCGTGCAGTTGCTCGCCGAGATCGAAAAGCGCGTCAACGAAGAGAACGCGCGGCCGAAGAAGCGCTATATCAGCCCGGCCACGCGCGAAGAGGTCTACGCGTTGTATTACGACCAGCTGCGCCGCAAGATCGAGGAGCGCGGCACGCGCAATTTCCCCGAGAACCAGGGCAAGAAGCTCTACGGCGAGCTGACGATGAACGTGACCGTCGACGCCGAGGGCCGCGTGGTCGACACCGAAGTCGTGCGGCCGTCGAACTCGACGGTGCTCGATCGGCGTGCGATGGCGATCGTGCGGGCAGCGGCGCCGTTCGGGCCGTTCAACCAAGCGATGAGACGCCGCGCGGATCAGCTCGTGATCACCTCGCGTTTCAAGTTCACGCGCGAGGAGGGTCTGGAAACGACGCTCACCGCCACACCATCGAACTGAAATGAAATTTCCCCCACGCTCACTTCGTTCACTGTCCCCCGAGGGGGCGCGTCAGCACCTTCGGGCGGCCGGGCGGTACTGACATGGATCAATACGTCGTCGCCGGCAACCCGGTCGAACACAGCCAGTCGCCCTTCATCCACGCCGAGTTCGCGCGCCAGACCGGGCAATCGCTCGAGTACGGCCGCCTGCTGGTTCCGCTGGAGGGCTTCGGCGAGGCGATCCGCGCGCTCGCTGGCAGCGGTGCGAAAGGCTGCAACATCACCGTGCCCTTCAAGTTCGATGCGTTCGCGCTCGCCACGCACCGCACCGACCGCGCGGCGCTCGCGCAGGCCGCGAACGTGCTGCGTTTCGACGCTGCCGGCTGGCTCGCCGACAACACCGACGGCATCGGCCTGGTCAACGACATCGAACGCAACGCCGAGGTGCCACTGGCCGGCGCACGCGTGCTGCTCATCGGCGCGGGCGGTGCGGCCTCCGGGGCGCTCGGGCCTTTGCTGGCCGCTGCGCCCGGCGAGCTGGTGATCGCGAACCGCACGATGGCCAAGGCACGCGAACTGGTCGAGCGGCACCGCGAGATCGCAGCGACGACCCTGCTCCGGGCGGCGACGCTCGATGGCTGCGGCCGCGATTTCGACGTCGTCGTCAACGCGTCGGCGAGCAGCATGCAGGGCGCCGCGGTGCCGGTCTCGCCGATGGTGCTCGCCCCCGGCGCGCTCGCGCTCGACATGATGTACGGCCCTGCCGCGCAGCCGTTCCTCGCCTGGGCCATCGATGCCGGCGCGCGCGGTCGCGACGGCCTGGGCATGCTGGTCGAGCAGGCAGCCGCCGCCTTCGAGCTCTGGCGCGGCGTGCGGCCCGAGACCACGCCCGTGCTCGCTGCGTTGCGCGCTCGCATGAGCGCGGCGAGCCCGAAGCCGTGAGAACGGCCTGGCGCGTGTTCGCGCTCGCACTGCTCTCGGTGCTCGCGCTGCAGCTGTACTTTCTGGCCCGCGTCGCGCTGATGGCGGCGGTCGACCCGCAATCGACGAGCTTCCAGCGCTCCGAGGTCTTGCGCCTCGTGACCGACAAGCACGCGCTCGCGTGGAGCCAGCAATGGATGCCTTACGACCGCATCTCGCCGAATCTGAAGCGCGCGGTGATCGCGTCGGAGGACGCCGGCTTCACCGAGCACAGCGGCGTCGAGTGGGACGCGCTGGAGAAGGCCTGGGAGCGCAACCAGAAAGCCGAGGCGCGTGTCGAGAAGATCAACGAGCAACTCGACCGGCGAAGCCTGAAGGCGGCGACCGGCGCAGCAAAACCGGTCGTGCGTGTGCAGCCCAAGGTCGTCGGCGGCTCGACCATCACGCAGCAACTCGCGAAGAACCTGTTCCTCGACGGCGAGCGCAGCCTGCCGCGCAAGGCGCAGGAGTTCGCCATCACCTTCATGCTCGAGGCCTGCCTGAGCAAGCAGCGCATCCTCGAGGTCTACCTGAACAGCGTCGAATGGGGCGAAGGCGTGTTCGGCGCGCAGGCCGCGGCACAGCACTACTTCCGCGTCGATGCGAGCGGCCTGGGAGCGATGCAGGCGGCTCAGCTCGCCGTGATGCTGCCGGCGCCCAAGCGCTTCGAGAAACGCCCCGGCTCGGCCTACGTGGTCGGCCGCGCCGGCACGGTAAGCGCCCGGATGAGCGCGGTCGAGCTGCCCTGACCCTGGATTTCCTAGAATCTCGCATGGCCTCAGCCTTCACCGAAGAGATCGCCGCCACGGCAGCCCGCCTCGTCGTCGAGGAAGGCATGGAGTACGGCCCGGCCAAGCGCCGTGCCGCGCGCACGCTCGGCCGCAGCGGCACGCGCGCGGCCGAGTTGCCGGGCAACGACCTCGTCGAGGACGAGGTGCGCAACTACCTCGCGATCTTCTGCGCCGACACCCAGCCGGCCGAGCTCGCCGAACTGCGCGCGATCGCCGCGATCTGGATGGAGCGGCTGGCCGAGTTTCGCCCGCACTTGACCGGCGCGGTCTGGCGGGGCACGGCGACCCGGCTGAACAACATCCACCTCGAATTGTTTTGCGACGACTCCAAGGCCGCCGAACTCGCGCTGATCGATCGCCGCGTCGACTACGACGTCGGCAGCCGCCCCGGCCCGCGCAACGCGCTGGTCGACGTGCTGAGCGTGGCCCACACCAGCGCGGTGCTCGGTGAACAGGTGACGCTGCACCTGAGCATCCTCGATCACGACGATCTGCGCGGTGGCTTGAAGCCGGACGCCGGCGGCCGATCGCAGCGCGGCGACCTCGCCGCGCTGCGCCGACAGCTCGAGGTCGCACCTTGAAGCGCCGCGCTGCGCTGATGGGCGGTGTGGCTGCCGCAGCCACGATCGCCGGCGCCGGCGTCGCGCTGTGGCGGGCACGCAGCCGGGCTCCGGGCGCCGATGCAGCCCTGTGGGCCATGCGCTTCGACAACCCCGCGGGCGGCCAGCTGGCGCTGAGCGCTTTCCGGGGGCGGCCGCTGCTGCTCAACTTCTGGGCGACGTGGTGCCCGCCCTGCGTTGCGGAGCTCCCCTTGCTCGACCGCTTTCAGCGCGAGCAGCCGGGCAATGGTTGGCAGGTCGCCGGGCTCGCCGTCGACAACCTGGTTCCGGTGCAGTCGTTTCTCGGCAAACACCCCGTCACGTTCGCGATCGGTTTGGCGGGCACGAGCGGCATCGAGCTTGCGCGCGGGCTGGGCAACAGCGGTGGCGCCTTGCCTTTCACCGCGGTCTTCGATCGAGCGGGCCGGCTGGTGCAGCGAAAGCTCGGTGTCATCGCACCGGCGGACCTCGACAGCTGGGTCAAATCGCTGAGCTGAACATTTGGCGAGCGGTTGTTCGGCGGTTTCCACTGCGCGGAATTCGTTCTTGTCAACGTCCGGCAACTTCGATCAAGTCGCGTAAAGTAATTGTCTTTGTTGTTGCAAAAGTGCGAGTCTCGCGGATCGCACCAACCGAACCAAACGAGCATCAACCTGGCCTCGCGCAGGCATCTTCCTGAAGAGATCACGACGCAGGGCAACATGATCGGCGCAAAAGCGGGGCGATTTCGACGATTGCCAAGCATTTAGCCCCATCTCGATCACCCTCCCTGGGCGCCCTCGCGGCGGCCCGAACGACAGGACTTGAACCCCATGGACCTTCGCAAGCTGAAGACGCTGATCGACCTCGTCTCCGAATCGAACATCTCCGAACTCGAGATCACCGAAGCCGACGGCAAGGTGCGCATCGTCAAGGCCGATCCGCCCGGCGCCGCGCCCGTTCAGTACGCGCCGGCGCCGCAGATGATGGCCGCCCCGGTGGCAGCCGCACCCGCGATGGCAGCCGAGCCCGCAGCAGCGCCGGTCGACAACGGCCATCCCGTGAAGTCGCCGATGGTGGGCACGTTCTACCGATCGGCGAACCCCGGCTCGAAGCCTTTCGCCGAGGTCGGCGACACGATCAAGGAAGGCGATCCGATCTGCATCATCGAGGCCATGAAGATCATGAACGAGATCGAGGCCGACAAGTCAGGCACGGTCACCCGCATCCTGTGTGAGAACGGCCAGGCGGTCGAGTTCGGGCAGTCCTTGTTCATCATCGAATAGGGCGCCCCTCCATGTTCAAGAAGATTTTGATCGCGAACCGGGGCGAAATCGCCTTGCGCGTGCAGCGCGCGTGCCGCGAGCTGGGTATCAAGTCGGTGGTCGTCTACTCGGAAGCCGACCGCGACGCGAAATACGTCAAGCTTGCGGACGAAGCCGTGTGTATCGGCCCGGCCCCTTCGGCGCAAAGCTACCTCAACATGCCGGCGATCATCTCGACCGCAGAGGTAACCGATGCGGAGGCGATCCACCCGGGCTACGGCTTCCTGTCGGAGAACGCCGATTTCGCCGAGCGCGTCGAGCGCAGCGGCTTCACCTTCATCGGGCCGACACCGGCCTCGATCCGCGTGATGGGCGACAAGGTCTCGGCCAAGCAGGCGATGATCAAGTCGGGCGTGCCTTGCGTGCCAGGCTCCGAGGGCGCACTGCCCGATGACCCGAAGGAGATCATCAAGGCCGGCCGCGCGGTCGGCTACCCGGTGATCATCAAGGCCTCGGGCGGCGGCGGCGGGCGTGGCATGCGCGTCGTGCACACCGAGGCGGCGCTGATCCACGCGGTGCAGACGACTCGCGCCGAAGCCGGCGCCGCGTTCGGCAACCCGGCCGTGTACATGGAGAAGTTCCTCGAGAACCCGCGCCACATCGAGATCCAGGTGCTGGCCGACGAGCACAAGAATGCGGTGTGGCTCGGCGAGCGCGACTGCTCGATGCAGCGGCGCCACCAGAAGATCCTCGAGGAGGCGCCGGCGCCGGGCATCCCGCGCCGCGTGATCGAGCGCATCGGCGAGCGCTGCGCGGCCGCGTGCAAGAAGATCGGCTACCGCGGCGCGGGCACCTTCGAGTTCCTGTACGAGAACGGCGAGTTCTTCTTCATCGAGATGAACACGCGCGTGCAGGTCGAGCACCCGGTAACCGAACTCGTCACCGGCATCGACATCGTGCAGATGCAGATCCGCATCGCCGCGGGCGAGAAGCTGCCGTTCACGCAGCGCAACATCCAGATGCGCGGGCACGCGATCGAATGCCGCGTGAATGCGGAAGATCCGTACAAGTTCACGCCCTCGCCCGGCAAGATCACGATGTGGCACCCGCCGGGCGGCCCCGGCGTGCGGGTCGATTCGCATGCCTACACGAACTACTACGTGCCGCCGAACTACGACTCGATGATCGGCAAGATCATCGTTCACGGCGACACACGCGATCAGGCGCTGGCACGCATGCGCATCGCCTTGTCGGAGATGGTGGTCGAAGGCATCTCCACCAACATCCCGCTGCACCGCGAGCTGATGGTCGATGCCAAGTTCATCGAAGGCGGCACGAGCATCCACTACCTCGAAGGCTGGCTCGGCCAGCACAAGCGTTAGTCATGACGACCCCTGGGCGCCTTCGGCACCGTCCCCCGGGGGAAGTTCGTCCCACTCGGGACGGCCCGGCGCTGGGCCGAGATCATGGTTGAACTGCTCTTGCTGGCGCCGGAAGACTGCGTCGAGAACGTCAGCGATGCGCTGATCGACGAACTCGAGGCGTTGTCGGTGTCGGTCGAAGACGCCGATGCCGACACCGACGCCGAGCACGCGCTGTTCGGTGAGCCGGGGATGCCGGCGCCGAAGGCAGGCTGGCGGCGCTCGGTGGTTCGCGCGCTGTTCCCCGACGACGCGGCCGCCACCGATGCCGCGACCCTGCTGCTGGCGCAGGACTGGGCGCGCGAGGTTCACGTGCAGGCTGTGCAGCCCCTGATCGACCAGGACTGGGTGCGCCTGACGCAATCGCAGTTCGCGCCTGTCCCGATCACTCCCGAATTCTGGATCGTGCCGAGCTGGCACGAGCCGCCGACCGGCGCGGTGCGCGTGATCCGTCTCGACCCGGGCCTGGCGTTCGGCACCGGCACCCACCCGACGACGCGCATGTGCCTGCGCTGGACAGCGCAGCAGCCCGCGAGCCGCAGCGCGCGCTGGAGGCGTGTGCTCGACTACGGCTGTGGTTCGGGCATCCTCGCGATCGGCGCGGCACTGCACGGCGCGACCGGCATCGACGCGGTCGACATCGATCCGGCGGCGGTCGAATCGACCCGCGCGAACGCGCTCGCGAACGGCGTGATCCTGAGCTGCGGTCTGCCCGACACATCGCACGGCGAGTACGCACTGGTCTTTGCCAACATCCTCGCTACGCCGTTGAAGCTGCTCGCGCCGCTTCTGTGCGCCCACGTCGCCGCCGGCGGCGACCTCGTGCTGGCCGGCATCCTGGAACGCCAGGCCGACGAGCTGGCGGCTGCCTATGCACCTTGGCTCGCCCTGCAGGTCGCGGATACCGAAGACGGCTGGATCCTGATGACGGCGCGCCGCGCCGCCTGAACGAGCGCCCGGACGATCGCGCCATGAGTCTGGCTACACGATGCACCGCTTGCGGCACGGTCTTCAGGGTCGTGCAGGACCAGCTGAAGGTGTCGGAAGGCTGGGTACGCTGCGGGCGCTGCAGTGAGGTCTTCAACGCACTGCAGGGCCTGTTCGATCTGGAGCGCGACACGCCGCCCGACTGGGCCTCGAGCGCAAGCGGCGAGCTCGCCGGCGCGCCGCCCGTCGCGAATCTGGCACATCCGGCCGAGTTGGAAGAACCTTCGGCAACGGCAGAGGCTCACCGCCCGATCGAAGCGCTCGACGCGCCCGCGATGCGCCCGCATGACGCGGGCCGGCATTCGACGCCCGCGGGCCGCGTCAGCGAGCGCGATCGGCTGGAGTTTCCCGATGCGCAGTTCGATCCCGACATGCTCGCCGAAGACACCGTGCAGTTGCAGATGCCGCCGGCGGAACTCGAGTCGGCGTCCGTTGCGCGCGTTGCCGAGGCTGCCGACGAGGCGCCGGCGTTCATCCTTCACGCGCAGCGTCGCGCGCGTTGGCACAGCCCGACGATGCTGGCGCTGCAGGGTACGCTTGCCTTGCTCCTGATCGCCGGCCTGGCCCTGCAGGGCGCCCATCACTACCGCGACCTGATAGCAGCCCGCTGGACCGCCACCGCGCCGATGCTGGCAGCATGGTGCCAAGTGATGGCGTGCAGCGTCGAGGCGCCTGGCCGGATCGAAGACGTGGTCGTCGAGAGCACCGCGTTGACCCGCGCTGCCGCCCCCGAGGCGTTCAAGCTGGCCGTGGCGCTGCGCAACCGCGGTGCCATGTTGGTGGCCATGCCCTCGATCGACCTGACACTGACCGACACCAGCGGGCAACTGGTCGCGCGGCGAATGCTGTCGCCGCGCGACTTCCGGGTTGCATCGGCGGTGATGAAGCCGGGCGGTGAAACCGCCTTGCAGCTGGTATTGAGCGCGGGCGGTGCACGCGTCACGGGCTACACGATCGAGCTCTTCTACCCCTGACCTGGCCCCGTCAACGGGCGCTGACGACGCCGTCGACGCGCACTCATTCTTTCAACCTGGAGTTTTCATGTCGGCACTGATTTGCGGTTCACTCGCGTTCGACACCATCGCGACCTTTCCCGGGCGTTTTGCGCAGCAGATCCTGCCCGAGCAGTTGCACATCCTGAACGTGTCGTTTCTCGTGCCCACGCTGCGGCGCGAGTTCGGCGGTTGCGCCGGCAACATCGCCTACTCGTTGAGCCAGCTGGGCGGCGAGCCGGTGATCATGGCCGCGATCGGCACCGATGGCGGCGAATACCGCCAGCGCATTGAATCGTGGAACGTGACCAGCGCCCTCGTGTGCACCATCGATGACAGCCACACGGCGCAAGCCATCATCATCACCGACACCGACAACAACCAGATCAACGCCTTTCACCCCGGCGCGATGCAGTCGGCCCACCTCACGACGGTGCCCAGTGCCAGCAACATCCGCGTCGCGATCATCGCGCCCGATGGCCGGGAGGCGATGCTGCAGCACGCCGCGCAGCTGGCCAAGGCGAACATTCCGTTCATCTTCGACCCGGGCCAGGGCCTGCCGATGTTCGACGGCGCGGACCTCAAGAATTTCGTCGAACAGGCGACCTGGGTGGCGGTCAACGACTACGAGGCCAAGATGCTTTGCGATCGCACCGGGCAGACGCTTGAATCGCTGTCGCGCTCGCACCTGCGCGGCGTCATCGTGACACTGGGCGCCGAAGGTTGCGATCTGTGGCAGCAAGGCGTGTGCACTCGCGTGCCGGGCGTGGTCGCCCGAGAAGTGGTGGACCCCACAGGGTGCGGCGACGCGTTCCGCGCCGCCCTGCTCTACGGCATCGAGCGCGACTGGCCACTGGAGCGCAGCGTGGCGCTCGGCAACCGGATCGGTGCGATCAAGGTCGCGTTCCGCGGCGGCCAGAACCACACGCTGGACGCGCAATCGCTCTGCGCGGCGTGATCACCGGCGGCGCTCGCGCACGAATGCAGCGCCGCAAATAAAACAGCCCGGCGTCAGCCGGGCTGTGCGACTCAGGCAAAACCGATCAGGGCTTGCTGCCCGTCGGGAAAGGCCAGGCGGCTTGCGGGCTCAGCGAGGTTTTCGCGGGGGCCGCAGGGGCAGCGGGTGCGGGGGCCGCCTTCTTCGCAGCAGGCTTCTTGGCAGCCTTCTTCGCAGCGGCCTTCTTGGCAGGCGCCTTCTTGGCCGCAGCCTTCTTGGCAGGCGCCTTCTTCGCGGCGACCTTCTTGACCGCGGCCTTCTTCGCCGGGGCCTTCTTCGCTGCCGCCTTCTTGGCAGGCGCCTTCTTGGCGGCGACCTTCTTCACCGCGGCCTTCTTCGCCGGGGCCTTTTTCGCTGCCGCCTTCTTGGCCGGAGCCTTCTTCGCCGACATCGCCTTCTTAGCGACCGGAGCCTTCTTCGCTGCGGCCTTTTTCGCCGGAGCCTTCTTTGCAGTTGCCATTTCGTTTCTCCTTGATCAAGTTGCAAAAGGAACTGCTTCACTCCGGCGCGCCGGGGTGCAGCAGCTATTCACCATCCGAAGTCTGCCCAGGAGGGGCGCCCCGGTACGGTGAATGGGGTCGCGATTCGCGTGTGCCGCTTCTGTGTCGGCGCATCGCGCATCGCAGGTCTTGATCTCTCATCTGCTCCTGCCCGTGTGGGCACAGGAGACTCGAACCTCGGCGTTTGCAGGCGCCGGGGCCATTTCTTGTTTGCGGCGTCAATCCCAGGACAACGCGCCGCCACTCTGATACTCGATGACACGGGTTTCGAAGAAGTTGCGTTCCTTCTTCAGGTCGATCATTTCGCTCATCCAGGGGAAGGGGTTCTCTTCGTTCGGGAACAACTCTTCGAGGCCGATCTGCGTCGCGCGCCGGTTCGCGATGTAGCGCAGATAGCCCTTGAACATCGAAGCGTTCATGCCGAGCACGCCGCGCGGCATCGTGTCTTCGGCGTAGCGGTATTCGAGTTCGACGGCCGTGCGGAACAGCGTGTTGATCTCTGCCTTGAAATCGACCGTCCAGAGTTGCGGGTTCTCGAGCTTGATCTGGTTGATCAGGTCGATGCCGAAATTGCAGTGCATCGATTCGTCGCGAAGGATGTACTGGTACTGCTCGGCCGCACCGGTCATCTTGTTCTGGCGGCCGAGCGCGAGAATCTGCGTGAAGCCGACATAGAAGAACAAGCCTTCCATCAGGCAGGCGAAAACGATCAGCGACTTCAGCAGCGTCTGATCGTTCTCGGCGGTACCGGTGTGGAAGTTCGGGTCCATGATCGCCGCGATGAACGGGATCAGGAACTCGTCCTTGTCGCGGATCGACTTGACCTCGTTGTACGCGTTGAAGATCTCGCTCTCGTCGAGACCGAGCGACTCCACGATGTACTGGTAGGCGTGCGTGTGGATCGCTTCTTCGAAAGCCTGACGAAGCAGGAACTGCCGGCACTCCGGTGCCGTGATGTGGCGATAGGTGCCGAGCACGATGTTGTTCGCGGCGAGCGAATCGGCCGTCACGAAGAAACCGAGATTGCGCTTGACGATGCGGCGTTCGTCTTCGGTCAGACCGTTCGGGTCTTTCCAGGTCGCGATGTCGCGCGACATGTTGACCTCTTGCGGCATCCAGTGGTTCGCGCAGGTGGCGAGGTATTTTTCCCACGCCCACTTGTACTTGAACGGCACCAACTGATTCACGTCGGTCTGGCCGTTGATGATGCGCTTGTCGGCCGCCTTCACGCGACGCATCGTGGCGGGCGCATCGGTCTTCGGCACCTGTACTTCGGTGACCGGACTCGCGCTTTTCAACGAGGGCAACGAAGGGGCTGGTGACAGGTCTCGTGACTGATCTCGCGACAGGTCTGGTGACACACGGGCCACATGCGCGGGAGACGGCTGTGTCTGCGCAAGGCTTGCGGCGTGAACTGTCGAGGGTTTAACTTCTTCTTCCCAAACCAGCATGGTGAAATTTTCCTGTGCGTTCCAATTATGAGAGTGTTGCGCGATAACCCCAAGCACTTCTTGACATCCGCGCGCGTTGCTTGTTGCGGTATCGCATCGACGAATCGACCTCGATCAAACGAGATGCGATGCGTCCTCTCTGTCGCTATCTCTTTCCGCGCCGCTTGTGCGGATCACTGACACGCTTCGCAACCCGGATCGTCGATCGCGCAGAACTTCATGTCGGTCGCAGGATCGACGTGGTTCAAGCTCATCGAAGCATCGACAGTCGCTGCACTCTTCGCAATCGACTTCGACACACCGCCTTCGCTCGACACCGCGTTCATGTGGCCGGCCTTCACCGTCGATTTCTCCGCGTGGGTGGCGCCGACGGTGCGAAGGTAGTAGGTCGTCTTCAGGCCGCGCAGCCACGCGAGCTTGTAGGTTTCATCGAGCTTCTTGCCCGATGCGCCGGCCATGTAGATGTTCAGCGACTGCGCCTGATCGATCCACTTCTGGCGACGCGCAGCAGCCTCGACCAGCCACTGCGTCTCGATCTCGAACGCGGTCGCGTACAGGGCCTTGAGGTCTTCGGGCACGCGGTCGATGCGACGCAGCGAACCGTCGAAGTGTTTGAGGTCCATCACCATCACGTCGTCCCAGAGGCCGAGCTTCTTCAGGTCGCGCACAAGGTACTCGTTGACGATCGTGAACTCGCCCGACAGGTTCGACTTCACCGACAGATTGCCGAACGACGGTTCGATCGAGGCGCTCACGCCGACGATGTTCGAGATGGTCGCGGTCGGCGCGATCGCCGTGCAGTTCGAGTTGCGCATGCCGTGCTCGCGGATGCGTGCACGCAGCGCGTCCCAGTCGAGCGTGACGCTGCGGTCGACTTCGACGTATCCGCCGCGCTGCTCGGCGAGCAGGTCGAGCGAATCGATCGGCAAAATGCCGCGATCCCAGAGCGATCCGCGGTAGCTCGAATAGCGGCCACGTTCGGCGGCGAGTTCGGTCGAGGCCCAATAGGCCTGGTAGCACACCGCCTCCATCGAACGATCGGCGAACTCGACCGCCGCCTCCGACGCGTAGGGCACGCCGATCTCGTACAGCGCGTCCTGGAAGCCCATGATGCCCAGCCCGACCGGCCGGTGCTTCAGGTTCGAGTCGCGCGCCTTCTTGACGGCGTAGTAGTTGATGTCGATCACGTTGTCGAGCATGCGCATCGCGGTCGACACGGTCTTGCGCAGCTTGGCGTGGTCGATGCCCTTCACGCCGTTCGCGTCGACGGCGAGGTGATGCACCAGGTTCACCGAGCCGAGGTTGCACACCGCGATCTCGGTCTCGCTGGTGTTCAGCGTGATCTCGGTGCACAGGTTGCTCGAGTGCACCACGCCCACATGCTGCTGCGGCGAGCGCACGTTGCAGGCGTCCTTGAAGGTGATCCAGGGGTGGCCGGTCTCGAACAGCATCGAGAGCATCTTGCGCCACAGGTCGCGCGCCGGCATGGTCTTGAACAGTTTGATCTCGCCGCGCGCGGCCTTGTCTTCGTAAGCGGTGTAGGCGGCCTCGAAGGCGTGGCCGAACTTGTCGTGCAGGTCGGGGCAGGTGCTCGGCGAGAACAGCGTCCAGTTGGTGCCGTCCATCACGCGCTTCATGAACAGATCGGGGATCCAGTTCGCGGTGTTCATGTCGTGCGTGCGGCGGCGGTCGTCGCCGGTGTTCTTGCGCAGCTCGAGAAACTCTTCCAGATCCAGGTGCCAGCTTTCCAGATAGGCGCAGACTGCGCCCTTGCGTTTGCCGCCCTGGTTGACCGCCACCGCCGTGTCGTTCACGACCTTCAGGAACGGCACCACGCCCTGGCTCTTGCCGTTGGTGCCCTTGATGTGCGAGCCGAGTGCGCGCACGTTGGTCCAGTCGTTGCCGAGACCGCCGGCGAACTTGCTCAGCAGCGCGTTCTCTTTCAGCGCCTCGTAGATGCCGTCGAGGTCGTCGGCCACGGTCGTGAGGTAGCAGCTCGACAGTTGCGAGCGGCGCGTGCCGGCGTTGAACAGGGTCGGCGTCGAGCTCATGAAGTCGAAGCTGGAGAGCACTTCGTAGAACTCGATCGCCCGCGCTTCGCGGTCGATCTCGCCCAGCGCCAGGCCCATCGCGACGCGCATGTAGAAGGCCTGCGGCAGTTCGATGCGCTGCTCGTCGATGTGCAGGAAGTAGCGGTCGTAGAGCGTCTGCAGGCCGAGGTAGTCGAACTGCAGATCGCGATCCGCCTTCATCGCGGCGCCAAGGCGCGGCAGGTCGAACTGCAGCAGCTTCTCGTCGAGCAACTCGGCCTGCACGCCCTTCTTGATGAAGCCGGGGAAGTACTCGGCGTAGCGCGTGTGCATGTCGGAGTGCAACGCCTCTTCGCCGAGGATCTCGCGGCGGATCGTGTGCAGCAGCAGGCGGGCGGTGGCGCGCGTGTAACCCGGGTCCTTCTCGATCAGCGTGCGCGCGGCCAGGATCGAGGCCTTGTGCACTTCGTCAATCGGTACGCCGTCGTACAGGTTGCGCTTGGTCTCGGCCATGATCGGCTCGGGCTTCACTTCGGAGCCCAGGCCCGCGCAGGCGGAATCGATCACGGTTTGCAGGCGAGCGAAATCGAGCGGCACGCGCTGGCCGCGATCGAGCACGGTCAGCACCGGCTCGGCCGCGGCCGGCGCCGCATGGCCCTGCTTCGCACGCTCCTGCGTGCGGCGCTCGCGGTACAGCACGTAGGCGCGCGCCACCTCGTGGTGGCCGCCGCGCATCAGGCCGAGTTCGACCTGGTCCTGCACGTCTTCGATATGGAAGCTGCCGCCGCCGGCACGCGAACGCAGCAGCGCCCGCACGACCGATTCGGTCAGGCCGTCGACGGTCTCGCGCACGCTGGCCGAGGCCGCTCCCTGGGTGCCGTGTACCGCCAGGAAGGCCTTCATCAGCGCCACTGCAATCTTGTTCGGTTCGAACGACACCACCGCGCCGTTGCGGCGAATGACCTGATAGCCCTGGTACACGGACGGCGTCGCAGCAGGCGCGCTCGCCATCGGGCGCGGCACGGCGGTGGCGGTATCGGAAGTGGGGGTGGTGATTACGGCTTGCATGGTCGGCCCTCGTGGTCTGTCGTTGTGGGGTTCATCGGGTTCTTGGCTTCGACACGCCGGAGGTGCGGCACGCGTCTCGGGGCTGGCACCCGGCGCGGGCTGCCTTCCAGCGGCGAGATCACACTGAAAAGCGAGGCTGCGCGCGTCTCGAAAAGGGGCGCTTGAAGCAAGGAAATGAGCGAAGAGAATAGCATGAACGAACACTATATCTGGGGCCTGTGGGCTCTACAAGCACTACGTATAGTGTGTCGCCGACTGCGGGGTTCCGGGATGAAATCACCGGGTCAGGCGCCAATGCCGACGGGGCCGAAGCGTTCGTACCCGAAGGCGCGTCGAGCTTGACGCTGCGCCGCTTTTCACACGCAACCCCGCGCCGGCTCGCACTTCGCGTGCTGCCTGTGGCGCGCCGTTTCAGGCTGAGGCGATCAAGCCCTCGGGAAAATCCGGAGTGGCATTCGCCCGCAGCAACATCCGCAGGCGCTCCCACTCGAAGCCCGCGCCCGGATCCTTCTTGCGCCCCGGCGCCACGTGCTCGTGACCCGTGATCGCGCCGATCGGGTAGCGCTCCCGAACTGCAGCGATCAACGCTGCCAGCGTCGCGTACTGCGGCGCTTCGAACGGGTCGCCCTCCAGGCCTTCGAGTTCGATGCCGATCGAGAAATCGTTGCAGTCGCTGCGCCCGCGCCACGTCGATGCGCCCGCATGCCACGCTCTCGCGTCGCACGAGACGAACTGCAGCAGTTCGCCATCGCGGCGGATGAGAAAGTGTGCCGAGACTTCGAGGCCGCGAATCTGCCGGTAATACGCATGCGCGTTCCAGTCGAGTCGGTTCGTGAACAGCCGCTCGATCGCGTCGCTGCCGTACTCGCCCGGCGGCAAGCTGATGGAATGAATCAGTGCCAGATCGACGGCCACGCCTTCGGGCCGCGGCCCGAAGTTCGGCGATTCGCAGCGCCGTGCGCTGCTCACCCAGCCTTCGCGCCAGGACGCGGACGAGGGCGCGCCGGGGTTCATCGCAGCGTCAGTCGCGATCGGAGTCGCCACCCACGTTCACGCCCAGGCGCGCCATGCGGTAGCGCATCTGGCGCAGCGACAGGCCCAGGCTCGCACCCGCCGCAGTGCGGTTGAAGCGGTGGCGTTCGAGGGCGCGCACGAGAATGTCGCGCTCGACCTCGTCGAGGTGCTGCTCGAGGCTGTCGGGCAAAGGCTCTTCGACCGGCACCATCGGCGCAAGTTCGCGCACCGCCTGAAGCACATCGCCGCGGGTGTTCTCGGTGATCAGGTCGAGCTCTTGCGCAGCACTGTCGGTGAATACCGATTCGGGCAGCCCGAGGTCGTAGACATCGATGGTTTCGCCGCCCGACAAAGCGACCGCGCGGTGCAACAGGTTCTCGAGCTCGCGCACGTTGCCGGGAAACGGGTAGCGCTCCAGGTGCACCAGCGCATCGCGGGTCAGGCGCGGCGGCGGCGACACGCCGGCATCGCGCGCGATCCGCTCCAGCACGCGTTCGCTGATCGAGACCAGGTCTTCGAGCCGCTCGCGCAAGGGCGGCACGCGGATCTGGATCACGTTGAGCCGGTAGTACAGGTCTTGCCGGAACTGGCCGGCATGCACCTCGGCGGCCAGATCTTTGTGCGTGGCGCTCAACAAGCGCACGTTGACCGGCACCTCGACCACTGCACCCACCGGCCGCACCGAACGTTCCTGGATCGCGCGCAGCAACTTCGACTGCATCGGCATCGGCAGGTCGCCGATCTCGTCGAGGAAGAGCGTGCCCCCGTTCGCCGCCTGGAAAAAGCCCTCGCGGTCTTCCATCGCACCGGTGAACGCGCCCTTGCGATAACCGAAGAATTCGGCCTCGAGCAATTGCTCGGGGATCGCGCTGCAGTTGACCGCGACGAACGGCTGCGCGCTGCGCACGCTCACTTCATGGATCGAGCGCGCGACCAGTTCCTTGCCGGTGCCCGATTCACCGTTGACCAGCACCGGCGCCATGCTGCGTGCGACCTTGTCGACCAGCGAACGCACCTGCTGCATCGCCATCGATTGACCGGCCATGCGGTTCAGTGCCTGGCTCACCGGTGCGGCCGGTGCCGACGGGGGCGCGGCCGGGCGCGGCGCCACCGCGGTTGGCGGCGCACCTGTCTCCGATGGCAAGGTGGCGGGGTCGATCGTCGGCGGGCCGGCCGTGCCGGAACGCCCCAGTGCCGAAGCCACGACCGCGCGAAACTGCTTCAGATCGACAGGCTTGGTAAGGTAGTCGTACGCACCGGCCTTCAGCGCCTCGACCGCGTTCTCGGCGGAGCCGTAGGCGGTGATCACGATCGTCTTCTCGCGCCGGCCGCTCTCTTCCAGCCAATGCAGCACGTCGATGCCGGTGCCGTCGGGCAGACGCATGTCGGTGATGACGGCACTGTAGGTGCGGTCCTTCAGGTGCAGCAGGGCATCCTGCACGGTGCCGGCGGTTTCGATGTCGTAGCCCTCGCGCAGCAGCGTCAGCTCGTAGAGCGTACGCAGATCGGGCTCGTCGTCGACGACCAGCAGGCTGAAGTGCGAAGGGTTTGTCATGACGTGAGGTGAAATCGGCCGCGTTCTTCAAGCCTGAAGGATGGGGCCGAGCGCCCGGCGCTGCATGTCGACGAAAAATTCGTTGCGCTGGCTGAAGCCTTCGGCACGCAGCCGGTAGTCGACGGTGGCGCCGTAGCGCTCGCACAGCTCGCGGCAAATATACAGGCCCAGCCCGGTGCCGCGGCTGCGTGTCGAGAAAAACGGCTCGAACAGGTACGGCTCCACGTCCGGTGTGATCGGCGCGCCGTCGCTCGCGAGGCTCAAGAAGGCCTGCGCCTCGTGGCGCGAATCGAGCCGCAGCTGGATCGCGCCGGGCGCGCGGCTGGCGTGGCGATAGGCGTTGTCGAGCAGGTTCACGAGCACGCGGCGCAGGTGCTCCGAATCGAACAACACGCCCAGCGGCTCCGCCGGCAGTTGCACCTGCAGAACGCATTTTTCGCCGAGCACCAGGCCGGTCGCGCGCGCCCACTCGCTGCACACGGCGGCGACCTGCGCGGTCGCATCGATTACGCCGACATCGAGCACCGCACCGGGCGCGACCTCCATCACGTCGTCGACGATGCGCTTGAGGCGCTCGACGTTGTCGCTCACCATGCGCATCAGCTGGCGCTGGGCGGGGTCAGTCGCGTCTTCAGCGAGCAGCGCATTGGCCTGCGAGATCGCGGCCAGCGGGTTGCGGATCTCGTGCGCGATGCCGGCCGATACCCGGCCCATCGCGGCGAGCTTCTCCTGCCGGCTGCGCGCCTGCATGTTGCGCACGTCTTCGAGAAACAGCACGCAGAACTCCTCGATCGCCTGCGGCCCGCGCTTGCGCGTGAAGCGCACGCGTGCGCGCAGGGTGCGCTGCTGGCCGACGGAACTCGGGGTGCCCGCTTCGAACTGCAGCACCACGTCGCGCCCGGCCTCGGGCCACGAGGCCTCGCCGAACGCACGCTCGACCGTCTCGACGAGCGCGTCCCAGGCCTGCACGCCACGCAACTGGAACGGCGCGGGCCGCGCGAGGCCGCTCGGCGCGAGCAGGCGGCGCGCGGCCGGGTTGGCAGCGCGCACGCGGCCGCGTCGGTCGACGACGAGCACGCCGTCCTGCATCTCCTCGATCACGAGGCGGTTCAGCTGCGCCTGCTGCCGCGCCATCTCGAGGCTGCCGCGGGCGGTGAGTTCCTCGCGCGCGAGGCGCCCGGCGAGTTCGCCGGCCAGCACCGTGATCACGAAGAAGCCGGTGCCGGCCAGGCCGGCCTGCGTCATCTGCACCGTGCCCTCGACGCCGCCGGCCACCGAGAGCCACGCCGCACCGAGCAGCCCGAGCGTGGCCGCGGCGGCGGTCGCGAGCGCCATCGTGCGTGGCGTCAACACCCCGGCCATCAGCACCGGGAGCACGAGCAGGGCCACGTAGTTCAGACTGGCACCCGGCGCCAGCATGTGCAGGGCCATGAAGCACAGCAGATCGACGCCGATCGTCGCCAGCCACTGCGGGCTGCGCAAATGCGCCATCGCCTTCGGCGTGGCTGCCGACCGGTAGCGAGGCAGCAGCCACAAGCCGAGCGCCATCACCGCATAGGCCAGACTGATGGCCATCACCGGCACCGTCGGTCGCAGGCCGAACAGGCGCCCCGCACCGAGCGCCACCACCAGCGCGATCCCGAGCGCCGCACGCGCCGCGATGAAGGCGCGGTAGATGCGCTCGAACGCGGTCGGGCCGGCATCGGACTCCCGCCCCGGTGTGCGCGACATGAACCGCGAATCGCCCAGGTGCGTGTCGAAATCGTCGGCGCCCGCATCGGCGTCTGCAGAACCGCCCCCCGAGAGGTGAGACGAGGTTCGCGACTCGGCTGCGCGCAGTTCGTCGTCGCGCATCTGGGGAACCTGCGAATCGCGATCGGAGCCGACCGCACCGAACCAGGATTCATCGCTGGCGATCGGCCTGCGCGATCGGCGCCGCTCGCTGTGCCGGCGCTCGGCCGAGCTGTCGTCGCTCATCGGTCGGGATGCGCCTGTTCGAACGCCGCCCGATGCGCCGCACTGCAAAACACACCGCCGCGCCCGGGCAAGGCCTCGTCACGCGGCAGGTGCAGACCGCATTGCGCGCAGGCGAGGATGGTTTGCGGCGAGGGCGGCGACTGCGACCCGGGCGGCTGCGACCCTGGCGGCGGGCGCATGCGTCGCCAACTTCCGCGCAGCATCCACAGCAACACGAACACGGCGATCAGCAGCAGCAGGAACTTCACGCAAGCCGCCCTTCTCAGGCCGGCGCGCGGTGCAGCAGCACCTCGAGCACGAAGCGCGAACCGACATAGGCGAGCAAGAGCAGCGCGGCACCGGCGTAGACGCCGCGCGTGGCCGTGGGACCGCGCCAGCCGAATGCGCGGCGCCCGGCGAGCAGGCCGGCGAAGACGAGCCAGCCCAGCATCGAGAACACGGTCTTGTGATCCCAGCGCCACGGGCTGGACGACCAGGCACCGAGCACGATCGCCGCCGAGAGGACGACGAAGCCGGCGGCCACGAACCGGAAGGTCATGCGCTCAAGCTGCAGCAACGGCATGCCCCTGTTCACGCCGACAGTGGCCGCCGCGCCCGGCCGCATCAGCCGCTCGGCACGGTTCAGCATCGCAGCATGCAGCACCGCCGCGCCGAACAGGCCGTATGACGCGATCCCCAGCACCCAGTGCACGGGCGCCCAACGCGAAGGCGCTGTCGGACGGATCTCGCCGGGGAACATCCAGGCCATCGCAACGACGACGATGGCGAGCACCGCGAGCACGCGCCGCGCACCCGGCAGCGGCAGGAAACGGCTCTCGACGACATACACGCCGAGCACCAGCCAGACCGTCATCGACAAGGCAGGCGCGAAGCCGAAGCGCGCGGCGACCACCTCGCTGCCGATGCCGGCGATGTCGACGAAGATCGCAACGGCATGTGCGACCCAGCCGATCAGCAAGGCGGTGCGCACACCGCCGCCGAAGCGCTCGCTCGCGAACGCCGCGGCGCCATAGCCGATCAGTGCCAGCAGGCTCGGCAGGCCGAGCGCCCAAGCGGAAGTGGAAAGCGAAGCGGACACAGAAGCGGCCGCGCCTGCGAGGGCAGAGCCCAACGATAGAATCATGCACACAGTGTACTTTCGCGCCTGACCTGTTTTGCTCGGAGACAGTCGGGCCGCGACCCCCTCTCCATGGCTTCCACCCTCACCGACCGGCTCAGTCGACTGGTCAAGACGATGCGCGGCCAGGCCCGCATCACCGAAGACAACGTGCAGGAGATGCTGCGCGAAGTGCGGATGGCGCTGCTCGAGGCCGACGTGGCGCTGCCCGTGGTGCGCGATTTCATCGCCCGAGTGAAAGAGAAGGCGCTGGGCGCCGAGGTCGTCGGCTCGCTGTCACCCGGCCAGGCGTTGGTCGGCATCGTCAACCGCGAACTCGCGGCGACGATGGCTGGCAATGAAATAGCCGGCGTGTCCGACATCAACCTCGCGGCGCAGCCGCCGGCCGTGATCCTGATGGCCGGTTTGCAGGGCGCGGGCAAGACCACCACCACCGCGAAACTCGCCAAGCACCTGATCGAGAGGCGCAAGAAGAAGGTGCTGACCGTCTCGGCCGACGTCTACCGCCCGGCCGCGATCGAGCAGCTGAAGGTGGTGACCAAGCAGGCCGGTGCGGAGTGGTTTCCCTCGACCGGTGAAGACAAGCCGCTCGCCATCGGCCTGGCCGCGCTCGACTACGCGAAGAAGCACTACTTCGACGTGCTGCTGGTCGACACCGCCGGGCGGCTGGCGATCGACGATGTGCTGATGGCCGAGATCAAGGAACTGCACGCCGCGCTCGACCCTGTCGAGACGCTGTTCGTCGTCGACGCGATGCAGGGGCAGGACGCCGTCAACACCGCGAAGGCCTTCAAGGAGGCACTCCCTCTGACCGGGATCGTGCTGACCAAGATGGACGGCGATTCGCGCGGCGGCGCCGCGCTGTCGGTGCGCCAGATCACCGGCGCGCCGATCAAGTTCGCCGGCACGAGCGAGAAGATCGACGGTCTGGAGGTCTTCGACGCGCAGCGCCACGCCGGCCGCGTGCTCGGCATGGGCGACATCGTCGGCCTGGTCGAAGAGGTGCAGAAGGGCGTCGACATGGCGGCGGCCGAGAAGCTCGTCGCCAAGGTCAAGTCGGGCGACAGCTTCGACCTGAACGACTTTCTTTCGCAGCTCTCGCAGATGAAGAAGATGGGCGGCCTCGGCGGCCTGATGGACAAGCTGCCGAGCCAGATGATGGGCGGCAAGACCCCCGGTGCCGCCGACATGGACCGCGCCGAGCGCGACATGCGCCGCATGGAAGGCATCATCTGCTCGATGACCCCGCTCGAGCGCCGCAAGCCCGACCTGCTGAAGGCTACCCGCAAGCGCCGCATCGCCGCCGGTGCCGGCGTGCAGGTACAAGAAGTGAACCGCCTGATCAATCAGTTCGAGCAGATGCGCGACATGATGAAGAAGATGAAGGGCGGCGGCATGATGAAGATGATGAAGCGCATGGGCGGCATGAAGGGCTTGGGCGGCCCGGGCGGGATGCGCTAGCGTGCGTCAGCGAAACGTCCACACGTCGGATGAGAGGCGAATGACCGGATTGCGAACTCCCGCTACCCTGTCAACTTTGGCAAGTTCGGTATTCGGGACTGACGGATGTCTACATTGCAGATGGCGCTGATCGTGACCGTGGTCGTGCTGCTGCTGGCCTGGTTCTGGCTCAGACAGCGCGATGCGGGTGGCACCCGGGCCGAGAAGCGCTCTGACCGCATCGACACCGTGATCGGTTGGCCGCCGCAAGCCACACGTGTACTCAGCACGCCCGAGCGCCTCGCGTTCGCCACACTGGTGCGCGCGATGCCCGAGTACATGGTTCTCGCGCAAGTGCCGCTTTCGCGTTTCATCAACGTACCCAAACGCAATTCGTATGCCGACTGGCTGCGCCGGGTCGGCTACCAGTGCGTTGACTTCGTGATCTGCGACATGGCCGCGCAGGTGGTGGCGGTGGTCGAACTTCAGCCGTTGCAGATGAGCGAACGCGGGCACAAGCGGCTGACTCGCATCACGCGTACGCTGAAGGCCGCGCAGTTGCCGTTTCACGTGTGGCGCGAGAGCGCCCTGCCCTCGGCAGACGCGGCGCGCGAGGCGCTGCTGGCGCGTCTCGTGCCGACCGTGACACCGGGCTCGGCAAGCGGCGGCGCGATGGCACCCGCCGCGGGGGCCGCGGCGGCCTCCGACCCGGGGCGCAACCCGTTCGAAGACACCAACCGCGATTCGACGCAGGACGAGATGATCGAGTTGCTGGAGCCGCCGCCGTCGACCTGGTTCGACGACCTCGATTCCGATCCCGTGCCGCTCAGCAAGCGCTAGCTGAGCAAGGCCTGCGCGAACTCGCGCGCATCGAAGGTCTGCAGGTCTTCGAGCTTCTCGCCGACGCCGATGAAGTACACGGGCATGACCGCGCCACCCGCGTACGAACGCTCGCGCGACCACAGCGCGATGGCTGCGAGTACGCCGCCCTTCGCGGTGCCGTCCAGCTTGGTGATGATCAGACCGGTGAGGCCGAGCGCCGCATCGAAGGTCTGCACCTGCGTCAGGGCGTTCTGCCCCGTGTTGCCGTCGACGACGAGCAGCACTTCGTGCGGCGCGCCGTCCTGCGCTTTCGCGATCACGCGGTGGATCTTCTTCAACTCGTCCATCAGGTGGACCTGCGTGGTGAGCCGCCCGGCCGTGTCGGCGATCACCACGTCGCAGCTTCGCGCCTTGCCGGCAACGACCGCATCGAAGGTGACCGCCGCCGGGTCACCGCCCTCCTGGCCGACGATCTCGACCCGGTTGCGCCCGGCCCAGACAGCGAGCTGCTCGCGCGCCGCGGCGCGAAAGGTGTCGGCAGCAGCCAGCAGCACCTTCTGATTCGCCTGCGCAAGATGGCGCGTGAGCTTGCCGATGCTGGTGGTCTTGCCGGCGCCATTGACGCCGACCACCATCATCACGGTCGGCACGTGCTTGCCGACTTCGAGGCCACGCTCCAGGGGCCTGAGCAGATCGGCTATCGCGTTCGCAAGCAGCGCCTTCACGGCCTGCGGCGTCTTCGCGCGCTCTTCGGCGACGCGCCATTTCAGGTCGGCCAGCAGATACTCCGTCGCCTTGACGCCGGCGTCGGCCATCAGCAGGGCCGACTCCAGCTCCTCGTACAGCGCATCGTCGATCTGCGTGCCGGTGAAGACCTCGGCGATGCTGGAGCCGGTCTTGCGCAGGCCGCCGCGCAGCTTCTCGATCCAGCTTCGGCGCTCGACTTCGGGCTCGGGCTGAGGCCCGGGCTCGATCGCAACGACCGACGCGGGCACTTCGACCTCGACGGTCGCCGGCGCGGCAGCGTCGGCTTCAGGCGCAGTCGCTGCTTCATCGGCGGGCTCGGCGGGCACGCCGCGCAGCCGATCCAGCCAGCTGCGCTTTTCGCCCTCATCGGAGGCGCTTGGAGCCGCTTCGGGCGAAGGCGCGTCGGCAGGCGCCGGTTTTTTCTTGAAGAAACTGAACATGCGGGCGGGTGGGCGTTGAAGCCGGTGAGGTCGCGACTGCGAAGCGCGTCACGGTGAGGGCGCCGGACAGCGCCAAAGCGACGCTATAATTATGGGCTCAGGCGCTTTAGCTCAGTCGGTTAGAGCGACGGAATCATAATCCGCAGGTCCGGGGTTCGAATCCCTGAAGCGCCACCA
>Ga0209583_10000021_pt1 | contig 49843 bp, 48 predicted proteins | sample Str014_FD_187201 | JGI IMG/M metagenome (GOLD analysis project Ga0209583, IMG submission 187201) | Freshwater sediment microbial communities in response to fracking from Pennsylvania, USA - Straight Creek_MetaG_SC_2014 (SPAdes) (version 2) | ecosystem: Environmental > Aquatic > Freshwater >... | reverse complement strand
GATGTTGAGCTGATCACACCGATTGCCATGGAAGAAAAGCTGCGCTTTGCCATCCGCGAAGGCGGCCGCACCGTTGGTGCCGGCGTTGTCGCTAAGATTAGCGACTAAGGAGCCAAAATCAAAAGTGCTGCCGGGGCGTTGACAGAAAGCGCCCCGGCCCTTATGGCGTGGCGTTGAAATACATTAGGGGTATAGCTCAGTTGGTAGAGCGATGGTCTCCAAAACCATAGGTCGTGGGTTCAAATCCTACTGCCCCTGCCAACTGCTTCTGGTTTCTTTAATGAAATCAGGGGTTTGAGGTTAAAGAAAGAACTGACGAAGATGGCCAAAGACGAAAACGCTGTAACATTTTTCCAAGACGTGCGCGATGAAGCTGGCAAAGTCACCTGGCCGACGCAGCGCGAATTGACGGTTTCAACCATCATGGTGGTGATCATGGTGATTGCCGCCAGTCTTTTCTTTCTTGGCGCGGATGCTGTTTTGAAAATGGTCGTTGATCGCATTCTGTTTGGTATTTAAGAATTAAATCAAGGTTTTAAGACAGAATGGCGAAACGCTGGTACATTGTTCACACCTATTCAAACTTCGAGAAGAAGGTGTCGGAAAGCTTGAAAGAGCAAGCCGTGCAGAAGGGGCTGCAGGATTATTTTGAGCAAGTCATCGTTCCGACCGAAGAAGTGGTCGAGCTTCGCCGTGGCCGCCGGATTAAAAGCGAACGGCGTTTCTTCCCAGGCTATGTGTTGGCCAAGATTGAACTCACCGACGAAGTGTTCCATCTGATCAAGAACACACCGAAGGTAACCGGTTTCTTAGGCTCAGGCTCCAAGCCGGTGCCGATTTCGGACGTTGAGGCCAACCGTATTCTCAACCAGGTGGCTGAGGGTATTGAACGGCCAAAGGCTTCGATCCGATTCGAAGTGGGCGAACAAGTGCGTGTGGCCGATGGTCCGTTCGCGTCCTTCAATGGCCAGGTCGAAGAGGTCGATGAAGAACGCTCGCGTCTCAAAGTGGCCGTTTCGATCTTCGGGCGTCCAACGCCTGTGGAACTCGAATATGGGCAAGTCGAGAAAGTGAAATAAGCCCTTCTTCTCCTGTTGACAGGGGATGGATGAACTAGAAACCCGTGGGAGGCCTTAAAGCCCGACCACTAACCTTGTAAGAGGGAAGACAACATGGCGAAGAAAATCGTCGGCTATGTCAAGCTGCAAGTGCCGGCCGGACAAGCCAACCCATCACCACCTATTGGCCCAGCTTTGGGCCAACGCGGTTTGAACATCATGGAATTCTGCAAGGCGTTTAACGCCGCTTCGCAGAAGATGGAACCGGGCTCGCCCGTTCCTGTGGTGATCACCGCTTATCAAGATAAGTCTTTCACCTTCGAAATGAAGTCGCCACCAGCGTCTTATTTCTTGAAGAAGGCTGCCAAGATCAATGCTGGCTCCAAGGAGCCCGGCAAGAACATTGTCGGCAAGGTGACCATGGCCCAGTGCCGTGAAATCGCTGAACAGAAATTAAAGGGAATGAATTCCCGTGACATTGAAGCTGGCGCGAAAGAAATCGCTGGCTCGGCCCGTTCGATGGGCCTGGAAGTGGTGGGCTGAGACCATGGCAAAAGCAAAACGTGTTACCAAGAACCTCGAAGGCGTTGATCGCGCCAAGCTCTATACCATTGAAGATGCCGTGAAACTGGTGAAGGCCCGCGCCAATGCCAAGTTTGACGAGACCATCGAAGTGGCGATGAACTTGGGCGTTGATCCGCGCCATGCCGACCAGATGGTCCGCGGCGTGTGCAATCTGCCCAACGGCTCTGGCCGCAAGGTGCGTGTCGCCGTATTCGCTAAAGGCCCGAAGGCTGATGAAGCCAAAAAGGCAGGTGCCGATATTGTTGGTGCCGAAGACCTGTTCGAAATCGTCAACAAGGGCACGATTGACTTTGATCGTTGCATTGCAACGCCGGATATGATGGGTCTTGTGGGCCGCTTAGGCAAAGTTCTCGGTCCGCGAAACCTTATGCCAAACCCCAAAGTGGGCACCGTGACGATGGATGTGACCGCCGCTGTGAAAGCCGCCAAGGGTGGTGCCGTTGAGTTTCGCGTTGAAAAAGCGGGCATCGTTCAGGCTGGTGTGGGCAAAGCCTCATTCACCGCCGAACAGATCACCGGCAATGTCCGCGCCTTTCTTGATGCCGTGAACAAGGCCAAGCCAGCAGGCGCCAAAGGCACCTATGTGAAGAAGATCTCTGTTTCCTCTTCCATGGGCCCCGGCCTCAAAATTGATCTCGCTGCGCTGAACCCAGCGTAGTTTCCAGTTTCTGTGCAAAGCGGCGTCGCGCCACTTTGCACAGATCCCGATAATGCCTGCAAGGGCATTATCGGTACCTGTCCAAGATTGCGGGCGTGGGGGAAATCCTCACTTAAAAAGCCAGCCAGCATGAGATGGGAGTCAAAACGAGTTCCGCCCCAAAAGGGTGTGTAAGTCGGTTGAGACCTCAACAAACCAAGGGCAACCTTGGGGGCAGGCTTAAAGCGCCGTTTCAGCTTGAAGCCGAGAGGCTGAGCGTTGAAGCGGTTGGTCCAACCGGTGTGGTGAATCATCGCCACGCCAAAAAGGAGAGAGCAAGTGGAAAAAGCTGAAAAATCACAGCTCGTCGCAAAGCTCAACACAACGTTTAAAGACGCTGTTGTTGTCGTTGTGGCCCACAACAACGGCTTGACTGCGAACCAGGTTCTTGACCTGCGCAACAAGATGGCCGCTGCTGGCGCAACAATAAAAGTTGCGAAAAACAGCCTGATCAAGCTCGCTCTGGAAGGTACTGACGCCAAGGGAATGATTGGTCTTTTCGAAGGCCCAACCATGCTTGCATTTGCAAGCGACCCTGTGACAGCACCCAAGGTTGCTTCTGATTTCGCCAAAGTACACGAAAAGTTTGTCGTGCTCGGTGGCGCACTCGGAACCACAATTTTGGATGCCAACGCCGTCAAGGCACTCGCATTGCTGCCGTCGCTCAATGAGCTGCGGTCTAAGCTTCTTGGCATGATCCAGACGCCAGCCACCCGCATTGCGGCCGTGGTTGCAGCGCCTGCCGGCCAATTGGCACGCGTGTTGAATGCCTATGCCACCAAAGCGGCCTGACAAGGCCACCCACCAACTGTTGTTTTAACCGACTGAAAAGAGAGTATTTAAAATGGCTGATCTTGCCAAAATTGTAGACGAACTGTCCAAGCTCACAGTACTTGAAGCTGCTGAACTTTCCAAGATGCTGGAAACAGCTTGGGGCGTTTCTGCCGCTGCTCCCGTAGCTGCCGCTGCTGCCGCTGGCCCAGCTGCTGCTGCCGTTGAAGAAAAGACCGAGTTCACCGTGATGCTGACCGCCGCTGGCGATAAGAAGATCGAAGTGATCAAGGAAGTTCGCGCCATCACAGGCCTTGGCTTGAAAGAAGCCAAAGACCTGGTTGAAGGTGCTCCAAAGGCTGTGAAGGAAGGCGTCAACAAGAAAGACGCTGAAGACATGAAGAAGAAGCTCGAGGCCGTGGGTGCCAAGGTTGAGCTGAAGTAATAAAACTGGCCCCCACCCGGTTTGCAAAGCCGGGCAGGGGCCAGCCTTAATCTTGCCACGGGTGGCGGCGATAAGGCCTGCTCCCGTGACAAAGTAAACGAGTTGAGTGTGAACAGTTCCTCCAAGGCTTGCGCAATCAGGCTTGGGAAGAACTGTTTTAGGCGTCTGGGCAACTTTGCCCACCGAATTTGAAGGTGACAGGAAAACATGGCTGACACACGTAGCATGGCAAGCAGGAAGCGTATTCGCAAAGTCTTTGGCAAAGGCATTGAAGTGGCTGAAATGCCAAACTTGATCGAGGTGCAACGCGAATCTTACGAGCAGTTCCTCCAGATGAAGGAACCCGTAGGTGGCCGCGCCACCGAAGGCCTGCAAGCCGTGTTCAAATCTGTGTTCCCGATTGCCGATTTCTCCGGCCAATCAGTGCTGGAATTCAAGCGCTATGAATTTGAACAGCCAAAGTTTGACGTCGAAGAATGTCAACAACGCGGCATGACCTTTGCGGCACCTTTGCGTGTGACCTTGCAACTCGTTGTCTTTGAAATTGATCCAGACACGCAAGCCAAGTCTTTGAAGGACGTGAAAGAGCAAGACGTATATATGGGCGAAATTCCGCTCATGACCAAGAACGGCACCTTTGTTGTCAACGGCACAGAGCGCGTGATCGTATCTCAGATGCACCGCTCACCCGGCGTGTTCTTTGACCACGACAAGGGCAAGAGCCATTCTTCTGGCAAGATTCTTTTCGCTGCCCGCGTCATCCCATATCGTGGCTCTTGGCTTGATTTCGAATTCGACGCGAAGGATTTAATTTTCGCGCGCATTGACCGCCGCCGCAAATTGCCGGTGACGACGCTGTTCTATGCCTTGGGCATGAACGCCGAAGAAATCCTGCATTATTTTTATAAGTCAGTGCCCTACACGCAAACCAAAGACGGCTGGCGCATGCCTTACAATGCCGACCGTTTCAAAGGCATCAAACCAGCAACCGACATGATCGACGCCAAGACCGGCTTAGTGGTCATGGAAGCTGGCAAGAAAATCTCGCCGCGCCTCGCCCGCAAGATTGCCGAAGACGGCACCAAGGAATTGCTGGTCCGCGATGAAGATCTTTACGGCCAATATATTGCCGATGAACTGGTCAATGAAAAGACCGGTGAAATCTATGCCGAAGCTGGCGAAGAGATCACCGAAAAGTCATTATTGGCCTTGAAGGAACTTGGCTTCAAGAGCTTGAACCTGCTCGACATCGACCACATGAACACGGGTCCTTACATCCGCAACACGCTCAAAGCTGATAAAGTTGAAAGCTATGAGCAGGCGCTCGTCGAAATCTATCGTGTCATGCGCCCCGGCGAACCACCAACCCGCGAGGGTGCCGAAGCCCTGTTCAAGGGTCTGTTCTTCGATCAGGAGCGTTATGACCTCTCGGCCGTTGGCCGCGTGAAGATGAACATGCGTCTTGAGCAAAATGTAGCAGACAGCATGCGCGTTCTGCGCAAAGAAGATGTGATGCTAATCGTCAAGACCTTGCACGATCTGCGCGATAGCAAAGGCGAAATTGACGACATCGACAACTTGGGCAACCGTCGTGTTCGCTCAGTGGGTGAGTTGATGGAAAATCAATATCGCTTAGGCCTCGTGCGCATGGAACGCGCCATCAAGGAACGACTGTCGTCGGTTGATATTGATACCGTGATGCCGCATGATTTGATCAACGCCAAGCCTGCTGCTGCTGCGGTTCGTGAATTCTTCGGCTCATCGCAGCTTTCGCAATTTATGGATCAAACCAATCCATTGTCTGAAATCACCCACAAGCGCCGCCTCTCGGCCCTTGGCCCCGGTGGTTTGACACGTGAACGCGCTGGCTTTGAAGTGCGCGACGTTCATCCAACGCATTATGGCCGCATCTGCCCCATTGAAACGCCAGAAGGCCCAAACATCGGCCTCATCAACTCACTGGCCACCTATGCGCGCGTCAACAAATATGGCTTTATCGAAACGCCATACCGCAAGGTTGTGCACGGCAAAGTGACCAATGAAGTCAAATACCTCTCGGCCATCGAAGAAGCGAAATATCACATCGCGCAAGCCAATGTGCCGCTGACCAAGGAGGGCAAGTTTGCTGATGAGCAAGTGATTGTGCGCCATCAGGGAGACGTGTTCCAAATTGCGCCAGACAAGGTGGATTTTGCCGATGTGTCACCAAAGCAGATCGTGTCAGTTGCCGCCGCTCTCATTCCATTCCTTGAGAACGACGACGCCAACCGCGCTTTGATGGGTTCCAACATGCAGCGCCAAGCTGTGCCCTTGGTGCGTTCATCTGCACCTCTGGTGGGAACTGGCATGGAAGCTGTTGTGGCGCGCGATTCAGGCGCTGCCATCACGGCCCGCCGTTCGGGCATCATCGACCAAGTGGACGCCAAGCGCATTGTGATCCGCGCCACGGAAGAAACCGATCCGTCCAAGCCCGGCGTTGATATTTACACGCTCGCCAAGTTCCAACGCTCCAACCAGTCGACCTGTATCAACCAGCGTCCGCTGGTGCGCACCGGGGATTTGGTGAAGGCTGGCGAAATCATTGCCGACGGTCCATCGACAGAACTGGGTGATTTGGCTTTGGGGCAAAACTGCCTCGTCGCGTTCATGCCCTGGAATGGTTACAACTTCGAAGATTCGATCTTGTTGTCCGAGCGCATTGTGAAGGATGACGTTTTCACTTCCATTCACATCGAAGAATTCGATGTGATGGCGCGTGATACAAAGCTCGGGCCAGAAGAAATCACCCGCGACATTCCAAACGTGGGCGAAGAAAGCCTCAAGAACCTCGATGAGGCCGGCATTGTTTATATCGGTGCTGAAGTCAAACCGGGCGACATTCTTTGCGGTAAAATTACGCCAAAGGGCGAAAGCCCAATGACGCCAGAAGAAAAACTTCTGCGCGCCATCTTCGGTGAAAAAGCCTCTGACGTTCGCGACACATCATTGCGTCTGCCACCCGGCGTTTCGGGCACAGTCGTTGAAGTGCGCGTGTTCAATCGTCACGGTGTGGACAAGGACGAACGTGCCTTGGCCATTGAGCGCGAAGAAATTGAGCGCTTGGCAAAAGATCGTGACGACGAGTTGGCGATCCTTGATCGGAACGCCTACGGTCGCTTGCATGACTTCTTGCATGGCAAAACCGCATCGGGCGGCCCGCGTGGCCACAAGCTTGATGGCAAAATCACCGAAAAGAACTTGGAAGACATTCCACGTTCGCAATGGTGGAATATTGCGCTCTCAAACGAAAAGTCGATGGGCGAACTCGAAGCCATGAAAGTGCAATACGACGAGTCCAAGAAGGGCCTCGAAACCCGCTTCATGGACAAAGTTGAAAAGTTGCAACGCGGCGATGAATTGCCAACCGGTGTGATGAAGATGGTCAAAGTCTTCGTTGCCGTGAAGCGTAAAATTCAGCCCGGCGATAAAATGGCCGGCCGCCATGGCAACAAGGGCGTTGTGTCGCGCATCGTTCCGCAAGAGGACATGCCTTACCTTGAAGACGGCACCCCGGTTGACGTGGTGCTCAATCCTTTGGGCGTGCCGTCGCGCATGAACGTTGGCCAGATCCTTGAAACCCATTTGGGTTGGGCCTGCGCTGGCATGGGCAAGAAGATCGGCGCGGCACTGGAAGCTTATTCCGCCACGCAGAAGGTCAAGCCCGTGAAGGATGAGCTGCAACGCATCTATGGCAAGAATGCTGAGATTGATGCGCTTGAAGATCAGGATGTCATTGAGTTCGCCCATTCCATCAAGAAGGGCGTTCCAATTGCAACGCCAGTTTTTGACGGTGCCCGCGAAGAAGACATTGCAGCAATGTTGAAAGACGCAGGTCTTTCAGCCTCCGGCCAGATCAAGCTCTATGATGGCAAGACCGGCGACGTGTTCGACCGTCCCGTCACCGTGGGCTATATCTATATCTTGAAGCTTCACCATTTGGTGGACGACAAGATCCACGCCCGCTCCATCGGCCCATACTCGCTCGTCACCCAGCAACCACTGGGCGGCAAGGCACAGTTCGGCGGCCAACGTTTCGGCGAAATGGAAGTCTGGGCGCTGGAAGCTTACGGCGCTGCTTATACATTGCAGGAAATGCTCACCGTCAAGTCAGACGACGTGGCGGGCCGCACCAAGGTTTATGAGGCGATCGTCCGTGGCGATGATGCTTTCGAAACCGGCATTCCAGAAAGCTTCAACGTCTTGGTCAAGGAAATGCGTTCCTTGGGCCTGAACGTCGAACTCCAAAACGCAGGCGACCAGCCACAGCAACAATAGTTTGATCAGGGCAGGGTGTTCGCACCATGCCGCCCAGAGTTTTGAAATAGAATTCAAGCGGTATCATTCCGCAAAAAGGAGCAAGGACACCCATGAACCAAGAGCTCATGAACGTCTTCAACCCGGTCACCCCGGTTCAGGTTTTCGACCAGATTCGTATCTCGGTCGCCAGCCCGGAAAAGATCTTGTCGTGGTCATTCGGCGAAATCAAAAAGCCCGAAACGATCAACTACCGCACGTTCAAACCAGAACGTGATGGCCTGTTCTGCGCGCGCATCTTTGGACCTGTGAAGGATTACGAATGCCTGTGCGGCAAATACAAGCGCATGAAGTATAAGGGCATCATCTGCGAAAAATGCGGCGTGGAAGTTACTCTTTCCAAGGTGCGGCGCGAACGCATGGGCCATATTGAATTGGCCGCACCCGTGGCCCACATCTGGTTTTTGAAGTCAGTGCCATCGCGCATTTCCACACTGCTCGACATGACGCTGAAGGATGTGGAACGCATTCTTTATTTCGAAAACTATATCGTGACTGAGCCCGGCCTCACACCATTGAAGCTTCATCAGCTTTTGGGCGAGAACGAATATCTCAAGGCCCAGGAAGAATATGGCGAAGACTCTTTCACCGCCGCCATCGGTGCTGAAGCGATCCGCGATATGTTGATTGCCATTAATCTCGATCAGCTCAAGATTTCGCTGCGCGAGGAATTGAAAGTAGCGACAGGCGAATTGAAGCCAAAGAAATTGGCCAAGCGTTTGAAGCTTGTCGAAAACTTCCTCGAATCCGGCAATCGTCCGGAATGGATGATCTTGACGGTCGTCCCCGTGATCCCGCCGGAGCTGCGCCCCTTGGTGCCGTTGGATGGTGGCCGCTTTGCCACGTCGGATTTGAACGATCTCTACCGCCGCGTCATCAACCGCAACAACCGTTTGAAGCGTTTGATTGAACTCCGTGCGCCAGACATCATCGTGCGCAACGAAAAGCGTATGTTGCAAGAGTCAGTTGATGCACTGTTTGACAACGGTCGCCGCGGCCGTGTGATCACCGGTGCTAATAAGCGTCCGCTCAAATCACTCTCCGATATGCTCAAGGGTAAGCAAGGCCGCTTCCGCCAAAACTTGCTCGGCAAGCGCGTCGATTATTCGGGTCGCTCGGTCATCGTCGTGGGTCCGGAATTGAAACTGCATCAGTGCGGCCTGCCAAAGAAGATGGCGCTCGAACTGTTCAAGCCCTTCATTTATTCGCGCCTTGAAGCCAAAGGCCTGTCTTCAACCGTGAAGCAAGCCAAGAAACTGGTGGAAAAAGAAAAACCAGAAGTCTGGGATATCCTGGATGAAGTCATCCGCGAACACCCCATCATGCTGAACCGCGCACCAACGCTGCACCGTTTGGGCATCCAGGCGTTTGAGCCTGTGCTCATTGAAGGCAAGGCCATTCAGCTGCATCCGCTGGTGTGCACCGCCTTCAACGCCGACTTTGACGGCGACCAGATGGCCGTGCACGTTCCGCTGTCGCTGGAAGCGCAGTTGGAAGCACGCGTGTTGATGATGTCGACCAACAACGTTCTCCATCCTGCCAACGGTCAACCAATCATCGTGCCGTCGCAGGATATCGTACTGGGCCTTTATTATCTCTCGCTCATGCAAGACAATGAGCCGGGCGAAGGCATGGCCTTTGGCAGCATGGCAGAAGTGGACCACGCACTGCACGCTGGTGCTGTCACCCTCCACGCCAAGATCAAAGGTCGCATCAAGGATATGGACGCCAATGGCGTCTTGCGCACCCGTCTGGTCGATACCACGCCGGGCCGCCTGAAGATCGGCGAACTGTTGCCTCACGCTGTGAACGTATCTTATGATCTCTGCAACAAGCTGATGACCAAGCGTGAAATCTCACGCATGATCGATCAGGTCTATCGTCATTGCGGCCAAAAAGAAGCCGTGATCTTCGCTGATCGTATCATGGCATTGGGCTTCCTCAATGCTTACAAAGCCGGCATTTCCTTTGGCAAGGATGACGTTGTCATTCCCGCTGTCAAAGAAAAGCTGGTGGCCCAAACCCGCATTCAAGCCAAAGAGTTTGAACAGCAATATGCCGATGGTTTGATCACCCAGGGCGAAAAATACAACAAGGTCGTTGATGCCTGGTCGAAGTGTTCTGCCGCCGTTGCTGATGCCATGATGGCTGAAATCGCTGCCGTCAAAAAAGACGATGTGACAGGCCGAGTAAAGCCGATCAACTCGATCTATATGATGAGCCATTCGGGTGCGCGTGGTTCGCCAACCCAGATGCGTCAGCTGGGCGCCATGCGCGGTTTGATGTCCAAGCCTTCGGGCGAGATCATCGAAACGCCGATCATCTCAAACTTCAAAGAAGGCCTCTCCGTTCTGGAATACTTCAACTCCACCCACGGTGCGCGTAAGGGCCTCGCGGATACTGCGTTGAAGACGGCAAACTCGGGCTATCTCACCCGCCGTCTCGTCGACGTGGCCCAGGATGCCATTATCTCGGAACTCGATTGCGGTTCGAAAAACTATATCACCACCCGTCCGATCATTGACTCTGGTCAAGTAATCGTCACTTTGGGTCAACGCGTTCTAGGCCGTACTGCGGCTGAAAATGTGTTGGATCCCGCAACCGGGACCGTGATTGCGCAAGCTGGCAAGGAAATGCTCGAACATCATGTCGAGTTGATCGAAAAAGCCGGTGTCTCAGAAATCAAGATCCGCTCGGTCTTGACCTGCGAAACCAAGTTCGGCGTTTGTGCCACGTGTTACGGCCGCGATCTCGCACGCGGCACACCCGTCAACATGGGGGAAGCCGTAGGTGTTATTGCAGCTCAATCGATTGGTGAACCTGGCACACAGCTCACCATGCGCACCTTCCATATTGGTGGTGCCGCACAAGTGTTGGACGAGTCCTTCGTTGAATCGGCACAGGAGGGCACAGTTGATGTGCGCAACTCTGTAATCGCCAAAGACAGCGCAGGCCGCCTGATTGTGATGGGCCGCGCCGCTTTGATTGCTGTCAAGGATGCCAAGGGCAATGACCGCGCCACCTATAAAGTGGGTTACGGTTCAAAACTTTTGGTCAACACTGGAGACACTATCAAGCGCGGCGTTCGCATTGCAGAATGGGATCCATTCACCCGTCCGGCATTGACCGAAGTTGATGGTATCGTGGGCCTCGAAGACGTGGTTGATGGTATTTCCGTTAACGAAGCGACCGACGAAGCTACCGGCATCACCAATCGTGTGATCATCGATTGGCGCACCAATCAGCGCGGTTCAACCCTAAAGCCTGCCATCGTCATCAAAGACGAAAAGGGCGAAGTAAAGAAGCTGCCCCGCGGCGGTGAAGCGCGTTATCTCTTGTCGGTTGATGCCATTCTCTCGGTAGAACCCGGCACCAAAGTGGGTGCAGGCGATGTTCTCGCCCGCAACCCACTGGAAAGCGCCAAGACGCGTGACATCACCGGCGGTTTGCCGCGTGTGGCCGAACTCTTCGAAGCGCGCCGTCCAAAAGATGCTGCTGTGATTGCTGAAATCTCAGGCCGCATTGAATTTGGCCGTGACTACAAGAACAAGCGCCGCGTTCGCATCGTGCCCCAAGAGGGCGAGTCTGAAGCGGTGGAATACCTGATCCCCAAGGGCAAGCATTTGCCTGTCCAAGAAGGTGACTTCATTGAAAAGGGCGAATACATCATGGACGGCAATCCAGCGCCGCATGACATTCTCGCCATCAAGGGCGTGGAAGAGCTGGCCTCATTCCTCGTCAATGAAATTCAGGAAGTCTACCGTCTGCAAGGTGTGGGCATTAACGACAAGCACATCGAAGTCATCGTGCGCCAGATGCTGCAGAAGGTTGAAATCACCGACAATGGTGAGTCAACCCTGCTGGTTGGGGAACAGATTGACCGCGAAGAGCTTGACCGTGAAAACCTGAAGCTTGTCTCGGAAGGCTTGAAGCCAGCCACAGGCCAGCCGGTTCTCCTCGGCATCACCAAGGCGTCTCTGCAAACGCGCAGCTTCATCTCGGCAGCGTCCTTCCAGGAAACCACCCGCGTGCTCACCGATGCTGCCGTACAAGGCAAGATCGACACTTTGGATGGCCTCAAGGAAAACGTCATCGTCGGTCGCCTCATTCCAGCAGGCACCGGCGGCATGTTGGCAAGGTTCCGCTCCATCGCCGACAAGCGTGACAAGCTGATCATTGAAGAACAACAGAAGAGCCAGTTGCCGCCCGCTGCGGCAGAGTGATAAGGCAAAATCGAAATCAAAGGCCCGGATCACTCCGGGCCTTTTTATTTGCCTGCGACCCATTTGATGTGTATGTTTCTGAAATTCATACACACGAGGGTAGCGATGCGAACGAATATTGATATCGATGACAAGCTGATGGCTGATGCGATGAAGTTCACCAAAGCCAAGACCAAGAAAGAGGCTGTTGTCATTGCATTGGAAGATATTGTAAGGCGGCACAAGCAGTTGGGCATGCTGAAATTTGTTGGGAAGATCGAAGGCGACTGGGACATTGACGCGTGGCGCAAGGACTAGTTCTCGTCGCGGATTCGAGCGCTTGGATTGCTTTTTACCGCGCGAGCAGCTCACCAATTAAAGTCCAAATCGTAGATGCGATAAAGAACCACACGATCCTAGTACCTGATTTGGTGTTGGTTGAAGTCTTGCGGGGAATCGGTTCCGAACGATCTGCCAAAAACATTGAGTTGGAGTTTAACAACTACCAGACAATAGAAGTGGTCGGAAAGGGTCTAGCAGTCTTGGCAGCTTCTAACTATCGCGTCCTTCGCTCAAAAGGCATCACCGTGCGCGGAACAGTGGATCTCCTCATCGCCACCTGGTGTATTGAAAACGATATTCCACTGCTGCATGCTGATAGGGATTTTTCGGGCTTTGAGCAATATTTGGGATTGGCCCGTTGGCCGATAAGCGAGAAAGGCAAAATATCATGAACGCACTCGAAACTAGAATTCCGCCACCACTTCTGGTGATCTTCACAGCGCTCGTCATGTGGCTCGTGGCGCATTTCACGCATGTGTTGGCAATCTCAAACGCCTTACGTTTCGGCCTGACTTTGCTTTTTCTGGTAATTGGCGTGATCTACGCTCTCCCGGCCGTTCTGGCTTTCCGAAGCCATAAGACAACGATTGATCCCGTGCGTGTTGGCAGGGCCTCGAAGCTTGTCACATCCGGCCCCTTCAGCTACTCACGTAATCCAATGTATACGGGCATGGTGATGCTGCTCTTGGCTTGGACCTGTTACCTCGCGTCGCCTTGGGCCGTGCTTGGCCCAATCCTGTTTGAACTCTATATTCTGCGCTTTCAAATCTGGCCAGAAGAACGCGCCATGCATGCTAAATTTGGCGCAGACTATCTGGCTTATGCTGGCAAAGTCCGCCGCTGGCTTTAATTGAGCAGGCTGGTCGCCGCTTTGATCATGATGAGGAGCGCGAGCACAGCCAAGATCGCCAACACGATCGTGCGGAACAGGCCTTGGTCAACGCTCTTGAAACTACGCGCACCCACCCAAACGCCCGCAAGCAAAGCCGGCAGATAGATGAGCGCCCGAACGCCCGTATCACGCGTGAGCAATCCCTCGGCATATTGATTGGCCAGCCCGATCACATCCGTGGCCAGAAAAAATGCCGCCATTGACGCGCGACCGACGACAGCGCCAGCAGGTGAGGCGAAATAAAACAGGATCACCGGTGGCCCGCCTATGCCAAAGGCCCCATTGCTCAAACCTGATGCGGCACCTGCCAGCGTTGAAGCAATCGGCCCCGGCATAGATTTCAGTGCAAAGCCGCGCCACAACAACGCCGTGGCTGCCAAGACGAAGACGGACAACGCAAGCTGCAGGGGAGCAGGGGAAATATGCGCCAGAAACCAAACGCCAATCGGTGTGGCCACAAGACAGCCCAACGTGAGCGGCCCCAGCGAGCGCCAGTGAATATCCTTCCAGATCGAGGGCAGAAGATTCAGCGAGGCCGCCAATTCGAGCATAAAAATCGAAGGCACAATTTCAGCAGGCGCATAAATCAGCGACAGTGCTGTAATTGAAAGCAAGGAAAAACCGAAGCCCGAAAACCCGCGCACGATGGCAGCAAGAAAGATGATGACGATGGCAAAACCAAGTTGCAACATCAGCGAAGCTTAAGCGGCGCTTCTGAGACTTGCTAGGGGCAGTTTAAACCTGTTCAGCCAGCCACATTTTAAAATCTGCCATCGCCCGGCTTGTATAGGCGTGCTTGCGGGCCACTTGTTTGTCGGCATAACTCAAACGCTTGCCCTCGGGACGTTCCAATGCAGCAGGCGGCGGCATCAAACCAAAATTGATATTCATCGGCTGGAAGCTGGATTTGCTCTCGGTGGTGGCAATGTGCCCGCCGGTAATATGGTTGATCAAGGCACCATGGGCCGTGGTGGCAGGCGGTGGTTTGAAGCTGCGGCCTTGGGCCTGTGCCGCAGCGGCACGCGCCGCCATCAGGCCCATGGCTGCACTTTCAACATAGCCCTCGACACCGGTAATCTGCCCGGCAAAGCGCAGGCGCGGTTGCAGTTTCAAGCGAAGTTGATCGTCTAAGAGCTTGGGCGAATTGATAAAAGTGTTCCGATGCAAACCACCCAATCGGGCAAACTCAGCATTTTCCAAACCCGGGATTGTCTTGAACACGGCAACCTGTTCGGCATATTTCAACTTGGTCTGGAAGCCAACAATATTATACAACGTTCCCAAAGCGTTATCCTGCCGAAGTTGAACCACTGCATAAGCTTTAACTTCGGGGTTGTGGGCATTGGTCAGCCCCATGGGCTTCATCGGACCATGGCGCAGGGTTTCAGGCCCGCGTTCAGCCATCACTTCAATGGGCAAACAGCCATCGAAATAGGGTGTATTCGTCTCGAATTCCTTGAAATCCGTCTTATCACCGCGCAATAAAGCAGCAATAAACGCCTCATATTGGGCCTTATCCATGGGGCAATTGATATAGTCCTTGCCCGTGCCGCCGGGGCCCACCTTGTCATAGCGTGATTGAAACCACGCTTTGCTCATGTCGATGGACTCGCGGTAAACAATGGGAGCAATCGCATCAAAAAATGCGAGGCCTTCTTCGCCCGTCAATGCCCCGATAGATGAAGCCAGCTTGGCCGATGTCAAAGGCCCCGTAGCGATGATCACATTGTCCCAATCCGCTGGCGGGATGGTTTCAACCTCGCCGCGCTCAATCTTAATCTTGGGGTGCGCCATAATACGCGCCGTGACAGCCGCTGCGAAGCCATCGCGGTCCACCGCCAAGGCACCGCCAGCGGGCACCTTGTGCTGTTCGGCCACTGCCATGATCAGCGATCCTGCCATACGCATTTCCTCATGCAACAGACCCACGGCATTGTTGTCTTTGTCGTCACTGCGGAAGGAATTGGAACACACTAGCTCCGCAAAATCATCGGTTTTGTGAACATCCGTTTTCGTCAGGCCGCGCATTTCGTGCAGCACGACTTGAACCCCTGCCTCAGCGGCGGCCCAAGCTGCTTCCGAACCCGCCATGCCTGCACCGATGATGTGGATTGTGTTGGTCATTGCGGTGGTCTAGTTGCTAATCCGATAAATGCAAGTTAGCATTCATAGTATTTTCTAAAGGCAAACGAGTGAACAAATTTAAAATTAATAGAAGATGGCAAGTAGCTGCAGCTTGCATCGCGGTTGTGTCAAGCCCAGTTTCATTTTCGTCGACATCGTTCGCTATGAAACTTGTGCACAAAAACTGCAAAGTTATGAAAAGTGAAGTTTTGAAGACTGGCAATAAATTTCGCGCAATTGCGACAACCGGTGGCTTGCCGATAACCGCCAGTCCAATTACATGCGGTGTAAGTGGTCGCAATACGCGTAAGGAAGCAGAAATGTTTGCGCTAAAGTATTGTACAGATGGAGCGCGAAAAAACGGTGACCATCGACCTTGTAAGATTATCTATCTTACCAAACGACCGTAATCTCTTAACCAACACCCTTGCAACATCGTCCGAGTCAAGGCTAAGCAAATTAAATGCTCAATGCTTATGGAATTGCTCAGGATTGTTTGGTGGAACATCCGCGAGATGTGGATGACAAGGTTATTGCTTCTTCGATTTGGCTGGATTTAATCTCGCCTACTCACGAAGAAGAAAAGCGCGTTGAAGCTGTGCTGGGATTTGATATTCCAACGCGGGGCGAGTTGGAAGAAATTGAGGCATCAAGTCGGCTTTACCAAGACGAAGGGGCCACTTTCATGACGGCGAACCTCATTCGCCGAGGTGAAGAAGATCGTCCGGAATCTTCGCCTGTTACTTTCATTATCAAAGGCCAACAGCTCATCACCATTCGCTATCACCATCCCCAGGCCTTTCCGGTTTATGTGAAACAAGCCATGCGCCATGTTGCGGGCAGCAATGGCTGGGGCGTATTCATCAGTCTGGTGGAAGCCGTGATTGATCGCGGCGCTGATCATTTGGAACGTGTGGGTGCCATTGTCGAAGACACGTCAAAGCAGGTTTTTTCCACATCATTCCTGCGCAAAGGCGACACGAAAAAGCGCAAGCGCAAGCCCGTAAACTTGGAAGTGATGCTGGGAAAGATTGGCGAGGAAGGGGATTTCACATCGAAGATGCGCGAAAGCCTAGTTTCCATCTCACGCATGTTGGCCTTTGCGCAAGCGGTTGTTGATCAAATGAAACTCACCAAAGAGGTAAAGGATAACAAAGCCCGGCTCAAAACCGCCCAGCGCGATATTACTTCACTCACCGATCATGCTGGCTTTTTGAACGGCAAAATTTCCTTTCTTTTGGACGCAGTCCTCGGGATGATTTCCATCGAACAGAACGCCATCATCAAGATTTTTACGATCGCATCTGTCGTCTTCCTGCCGCCCACGTTGGTGGCGTCCATCTATGGCATGAACTTTAAAGTGATCCCGGAACTGAATTGGGAAAATGGCTATATCTATGCCTTGGCTTTGATGATCCTTTCTGCCGTGCTGCCACTGTTCTATTTCTATCGTAAAGGGTGGTTGTGATGAACCTTCTGTGGGTCGCATTGGGCGGTGCCATAGGTTCTGCGGCGCGTTATGGCGTGAACATTTTGGCACCTCGCATGTTGGGCGGGGATTTCCCATGGGCCACGTTGATCGTAAATGTGCTTGGCTGTTTTCTGATGGGGGCAATCACCGCCTATCTGCGCGCCAAAATGCCGGATGATGAAAACCTGCGGCTGTTTCTCACCACCGGAATCCTTGGCGGCTTTACGACCTTCTCGGCCTTCTCGCTTGATTTTTTCAACTTGATCCAGCGCGGCGAAACACCAACGGCGCTCATCTACGCAGCCGCCTCTGTATTTTTATCAGTCATCGCTGTCGCACTTGGCTTCAAGGCGTTCGTTGTATGAGCGCCGAAGTCAAACGCTATGAAGTTTCCGCTGATGAAGATGGCATAAGACTCGACAAGTGGTTCAAGATCCATTTCCCGCAAGTGACTTTTGCTTATCTCAACAAGCTGACCCGCACAGGCCAAGTGCGTGTGGGCGCGGGGCGGGTGAAAACCTCTTCGCGCCTTGCCAAGGGCCAAGACATCCGCGTGCCACCGCTCGATTTTGATCGCAGGCCCGCCGATGCGCCCAAAGAAGATGTGGCACCACTCACCGTCAAGGAACGCGCTCTGTTCCAGTCAATGGTTATCCATGAGGACAAAGACCTCTATGTTTTAAACAAACCCGCAGGCTTTGCCGTGCAGGGCGGCACCAAGACCAACATTCATCTCGATGGTTTGCTGATGGGCCTTGGCGTCGAACTGGGCGAGAGGCCCCTGCTGGTGCATCGGCTGGACCGGGACACCTCGGGCGTTATCGTCATCGCCAAACGCCGCGCCGTGGCCGCCAGCCTCGGTAAACTCTTTGCCACGCGCAATGTGAAGAAAACCTATTGGGCCTTGGTCAAAGGCGTGCCGAACCCCGCACAGGGCAAGATCGATGTGGCCCTCATCAAGGCCCGCAGTGAGGATGGCGACAGAATGCGCGCCTCCAAGGCAGGCGAAGAGGAAGACGAAAAAACGGCGGTGACGCAATATGCCGTGCTCGGCAAAGCGGGCGGCATTGCCTGGGTGTCTCTGAAACCGCTGACGGGTCGCCAACATCAACTGCGCGCCCATATGAGCCATATCGCAACACCGATCTTGGGCGATAATAAATATGGCGGCGATATTGCAGTGCCCGACGGCATCGAAAATCAATTGCATCTTCACGCACGCCGTATTCAGTTTCCGCATCCACGCGAAGGTGTGATCGATGTGACAGCCCCATTGCCTGGCCATATGACCGCGAGCTTTAAAACCTTTGGCTTTGACCCTGGCCGCTTTGATGACTGATGAAACCGAAGACGAGCGCTGGGAACGCCTCTCGCGAGACCGCGTCGACAGGCCTTTGCCCAAGCGTTTCTACAAATCTGTGAGTGTGAGTGAAGACTGCGTCATTCTTCTGGATGGCCGCGCCGTCAAAACCCCATTGAAAGCCAAATTGCAGCTTCCCAATGCCGCATTGGCCGCTGCAGTGGCAGAAGAATGGGCAGCGCAGGAACAGGTTATCAATCCTGCCACTATGCCGCTCACCAAATTGGCCAATACCGCGATTGACCGCGCCAGCACAGAACGCCGTTTGATTGGAGAAGAAATTGCGGCCTTTGCAGCCAATGATCTGCTTTTTTATCGCGCCGAGGCCCCGGCTGCATTGCTGGCCTTGCAAGACAAGCAGTGGAACACCGTGTTGGCTTGGGCGGCAAGTGTCATGGAAACCCAATTCACCACCACGCTGGGCGTCATCCATGTGGCACAAACAAAACATACGATGGATGCTGTTCATGAGCTGGTCGAAAGTTACAATGGCTTTCATCTCATCGTCGTTCACAACCTGACGACGCTCACGGGGTCAACGATTCTGGCCTTCATGCTCGCAGCACACGCCGCCGATGCGGAACAGATTTGGTCTGCCGCCCATGTTGATGAAGATTTTCAGATCAGCCAATGGGGTGAAGATCACGAGGCCGCACAGCGCCGCGCCAACCGCAAATTGGAATTTGACGCCACAGTTAGGTTTCTCTCGCTCCTCTAAGCTGAAACACCAAATCCCACAGAATCATCTCAATTCCGTGTAAGCTTGACCCCATCAGAATGACGAGGATGGCCATGAGTGATTTTAAGTTAAACCCGAACCGCAACCCACTGCCACAAGGTTTCAGTCCACGTTTCCTGGGTTCAGGCATTGGCGGCATTGTCATCTTGCTTGCACTGGCCATCATCCTGATGAATTCATGGTATACGATTGACCAAGGCGATCGTGGCGTCCTCCTCACCAATGGCGCATTGAGTTCGGTTGTTGGGCCCGGCCTCCATTTCAAACTGCCCATTTTGCAGCGTGTTGAAAAGCTCAGCCTGCGCCAGCAAGTTTTAAAATGGGGTTGTGAGAACAACGACAAAAACTGTGGCAACCTCCCCGCCATGCAATCTTATTCCCGCGACCAACAGCCCGCTGACATGCGCGTAACCGTCAACTTCCATTTACCTGAAAGCGAAGTGGGCGCGGTTTACACCAATTATGGTTCCGTTGAATCACTGGCTGATCGCATCATTGCGCGCAAAGCCCCCCAGGAAATCAAAACCGTCTTCGGCCAATATGATGCCGTCTCCGTTATTCAAAACCGCGCTAAGTTCAACAAGGACGTGGCTGACGCCATCGCCAAAGTGACCGACGGACCCGTGATGATCGACAGTGTACAAGTTGAAAACATCAACTTCTCTCAAGCCTATGAGCAAGCGGTGGAAGCCCGCATGACAGCCCAAGTCGAAGTGCAAAAGCAGGATCAGAACTTACAACAGGAAAAGATCAAAGCCGACATCGCTGTGACCCAAGCCAAAGGCCGCGCCGACAGCGTGAAAGCTGAAGCCGATGCCAGCGCCTACAAAACCAAAGTGGAGGGCCAGGCCACGGCAGATGCCATCAAACTGCGGGCCGCAGCATTGGCAGATAACCCCTTATTGGTGGAATTGACCAAAGCCGAAAAATGGGATGGGCAATTGCCCAAGTCCATGATCCCTGGTTCCGCCGTGCCATTTCTCAGCGTCACGCCGCCGGCAAAGTGAGGGCGCTAAACCAGCTCGCCAACCAGATCATATTCCTCGGCTTCAACGATCCGTACACGGACCATATCGCCGGGCTTCAAATTGATGGCTCCGGGGATAAACACATTGCCATCGATTTCCGGTGCGTCCCATTGTGAGCGCGCGATTGCTTCGTCATTGTCCGTATCAATCGCATCCACCAATACGTCGATCTCACGGCCGACTTTGGCCAGTAAAACTTCCTCCGAAATCACCTGCTGTGTTTCCATAAAGCGGGCATAGCGCTCAGCCTTCACTTCATCAGGCACTTGCGGCAGGCCAAGGTCATTGGCTTTTGCACCAGACACAGGTTCATATTTAAAACACCCCACGCGTTCGAGCCGCGCTTCTTTCATCCAATCCAACAAGAACGCGAATTCTGCATCGGTCTCACCGGGGAACCCGACGATGAACGTGGAGCGCACCGCAATGTCAGGACAAATGCTCCTCCACTTTGCCAAGCGCTCTAAAACCTTTTCCTGGTTGGCAGGCCTGCGCATATTTTTGAGAACGGTGGGCGAAGCGTGTTGAAACGGAATATCCAGATAAGGCAAAATCTTGCCTTCGGCCATCAGAGGGATCACATCGTCGACATGCGGGTAGGGATAAACGTAGTGCATCCGCACCCACGCACCCAGATCACCAAGTTCCTTGGCCATGTCATAAAATTTAGCGCGCACCTCGCGGCCTTTAAATTTTGACTCGGCATATTTGATGTCCACGCCGTAAGCTGAAGTGTCTTGTGAGATCACCAGCAGCTCTTTGACACCCGCCTTCACCAGGCGTTCGGCCTCATACAAAACCGCCGCCATCGGTCGCGAGACAAGATCGCCGCGGATCGACGGTATGATGCAGAAAGAACAGCGATTGTTGCAGCCCTCTGAAATTTTTAAATAGGAATAATGGCGCGGGGTTAAGTGCAGACCTTGCGGCGGCACGAGATCATATTTGGGATCATGCACAGGCGGCAAAGCATCATGCACAGCGCCCACCACCTGCTCGTATTGATGCGGCCCCGTCACCGCTAAAACATTGGGATGCGCTTTGGTGATCACATCCTTCTCGATGCCGTAACATCCCGTCACAATGACCTTGCCGTTTTTCTCCATGGCTTCGCCAATGGCGGCCAAGCTTTCGGCCTTGGCTGAGTCAAGAAAACCGCAGGTGTTGACGATCACCACATCAGCGTCTTCATAGCCGGGTGCTATCTTATAGCCTTCAGCCCGCAACTGCGTGAGGATGCGTTCGCTATCAACCAGATTTTTGGGACAGCCCAATTGGACCAAGCCCACTTTTGGCACATGTTTGTTCATGAGGCGGGGCTTTAGCCTCTTTGTGCCCCGCGTGCAAACCACCAGCGGCGCAGCGCAACCAACGCCCAAATCGCCTCAACCACCCCAAAGGGCCAAGCGCCCTGCAAAAAGCCATAGGTGGAACCCAGCGCACAGGCGATGGCGAAGGCCAGCACCATCCAGGGGCTGCGGCTTTCAAATGCGTAAGTAAACAACATTAGGGAAACCGCAATGAGGCCGAAAAGCGTGAGATGATCCATCAGGCGAGCACAGTTCGTCCAAAGTTCAATTCAAAATGTTTTCGGAGCGCAGCGTCAACTTCAGCCATTGCAGCTGCAATACCCAGTTTAGCCAAGCTCGTCACACCATGTTCAGAAACGCCACACGGCACAATGCCGTCGAAATGCGAAAGATCAGGGTAAACATTCAAACTGATACCATGAAACGTAACCCCACGCCGCACCCGAATGCCAATCGCTGCAATCTTGCTCTCGTCCCCATCATGGCGCACCCAGATGCCCACCCGGTCCTCGCGCCGCTCGCCCACCACGCCGAATTCAGCCAGAGTGCCAATCAACCAATTCTCCAGCGCCGCCACAAATGCCCGTACATCGCCGCCGCGTTTTGCCAAATTCAGCATGACATAAGCCACGCGCTGGCCCGGCCCATGATAAGTATATTGCCCGCCACGCCCCGTTTCAAAAACAGGAAAACGCTTGGGATCGACCAAATCGCCGGGCTTGGCACTCGTGCCCGCAGTATAAAGCGGCGGATGTTCCAACAGCCACACCCGCTCGCCATCGTTGCCCGCAGCAATTGCCGCAACATACGCTTCCATCCGGGTGAGCGCCGTGGTGTAAGCAACACAATGCCGTGCCGTTTCCCAAACAATCGGCATTTCCAAGTGGGGCAGGGCCAGAAGGGCAGAGCGCAAGATCATATCCGCTTTTCCCAAGTTCGACAGCGCGATGCAAGCGGTGATAGTGTTTGCCGATTCTAATTGGTTTAAGGGAGCGCCATGAATGGAGATGCTTATTGTTTTAGCTGGAGTGCTCGTGATCCTACCATTGATCTTGAGCATCATAGCCATTGCACAAGTGGCGAGCCTCACGCGCAGTTTGGATGATCTGAAGGCGCAACGCAGCGCAGCAACGGCGGCGGTTGTAAGATCCATCGCACCGGACCTGCAACCTCAAGAGAAGAAGCCCGAGGCATCGATAGCGGCACAAGCATTGGAAATACCGCCGGAAGTCACCAAGTATTCAATAGAAGATAGTCCCAAATTGGAGGACGGACCTGAAAGCATCGCGGAGTTGGCGTCAGTGGCTGTAAAGACTTCCCCGCGAAATGTGGAGCAAGCTTTAGCGTCACGATGGTTTGTCTGGATCGGCGGCGTGGCGATTGCGCTTGGTGGCTTGTTGTTCGTGAAATATGCCTTTGATCATCGGTTGATTTCACCAACCTTGCAGATTGTCACGGCCCTGATTGTTGCGGGGGGCTTTGTCGGTTTAAGCGATCGGTTGCGCCTCAAGTCGGCTGCACAAACAGAGGCTGACTATGTGCCAGCGGCCTTGTCAGCGGCGGGTTTGGCAATCGCATTTGGTGCAATCTTCGCGGCCTATGCGCTTTACGCTTTGGTCTCACCCGCTGTGGCTTTTTTGGGATTGGGCCTAGTGGGCCTCTGTGCTTTGGCACTCTCTTTGCGGCAGGGTCCGTTTATCGCCGCCTTAGGCATTGCCGGTTCCTATGTGACACCGAGTTTGGTTCAGACATCAAGCCCCAATGCTTGGACTTTCTTTCCCTACCTTTTGATTATTATGGCTTCCAGCTTTGCCGTGCTGCGCCTGCGGCCTTGGTGGTGGCTGGGATTTGCCAGTGTGGCAGGATCAGCAGCATGGGCTATTTTGTGGATGCACGGACCGTTCGTTTCACAAGATTCATGGCCTCTTGGGTCATACACCTTGGCCTTTGGCGCATTATCATTCTTGGCCATCAAAGGCAATCCAGACGCGGACGAGTCCAAAGACTCATGGCTTCAGCCTATGATGATGAGTCCCGCCCTGCAAATCGGCGCAGTTGGTGCAGCGGCCACAGCGTTAGTGCTCAGCCTACTGGTGTTCAAAACTCATCACGATGTCACATCTCTCGTATTTTTTGGCATGGGTATGGCTGCAATCTCCGCCGTGGCTTGGTTCAAACAAAGACAATCCATTGCTGTGCTTGCTGCTGCCGCCGTGAGTTTTTGCACGCTGTTTCTTTGGCCAGAAGTTGCCGATTTGCGATTTGAGTTTTTTGACTGGCACAGCACCATCCTGAGCGACACTGAGGCTAGGCGCTACCTGAGTTTGATGCTGATGTCCGGCGCGGCATTTGGCGCGTTCGGTCTTTTGGGCATTTTTCGCAAACAGCCTTCAACGATTTGGGCCGTCCTTGCGGCAGTCGCACCAATCGCCTTTATCGGCGGTGCTTGGTTGCAGGTCCAATCGCTTTTGACCGCCTATGTTTGGGCAATATTGGCTTCGGCACTTGCTAGTTTGCTGTTGGCAAGTGTCTATCTGCGGCGCAGCAAGCTGCGTGATTTGGTCGAAAATCGGGCGATGGGATTTTGCTCAGTCGCAATCGCAATCGCATTGGCATTTGCGTGTGATCAAGTCTTCGATGGTGTTTGGCTCACGCTATCACTAGCAACCCTGGCCCTTGGCTTTGCGCTTCTGACCAAACCTTTGCCTGTGCTACTGCTTGGCCCAATCTCTGCTGCTTTTGGAACTTTAACCGCAGGACGCTTGTTTCTGTCGCGAGAGTTGTTGTCAGAGTTTCATGAGCTGCCTTGGGGAAAGCACTGGCCGCTTTATGGCTATGGCATTCCAATCGTGTTGTTTTGGATCGCCAGCCGCATTTTGAAGAAATCCAATAATCAGCGCTCATCCACAGGTCTGGAAGCAATCAGCTTAGGGCTTGCAATTTCACTGGTGTCGCTTGAGTTGCGCGTGTTGATCGGTGGCGGCATCGCGCAACGTGGCATGACATTGCTCGAACTTTCGTCCCACATCTTGGCGTGGATGGGCGCTGCCTTCGGCTTGGTTTACCGCCAGACAATTTACTCATCCGCTGTTTCAATATGGGGATCGCGGCTTTTACTCGCAGTAAGCTGTTTGGCTTTGGTGTTCTTATCGATGGGTTGGTTAAATCCGATTTTTTCGGGCGAAGCGATAGAAGGTGGTGCGATCTTTAATTCACTTTGGCTGGCATATCTCGTCCCTGTTTTGCTGCTCGCCTTACTTTTACGCGCAGCACCTGCCGCAGGATTAGACCGCTGGCGCAGTGCACTTGGTGTGTTAGCCTTGGTGCTGTTGCTAAGCTTTGTGACACTTGAAGTGAAACGCATCTTCCAAGGGCCCCACGTGTTTGCAGAATTCTCCAGCGACGCGGAATCCTACGCTATGTCTGCGGTATGGCTGGTATTAGCCGTGTTCCTGTTTGTCATCGGACTCAACTGGAACCGCAAGAACATTCGCTATGGCGGCTTGGCCGTAGTGATCTTAGCGCTGTTTAAAACCTTTGGTTATGATCTTTGGCAGCTTGGTGGCCTCTGGCAGATCGCCAGTGTGATGGGCATTGGCTTGAGCCTTGTTGGTATGGGATGGCTCTACACGCGCTTTATTCGTTCAATTGAACAAAATCCGACCTAGCCCGAAACAGAATCAAAGGCTTAAACCAATAAACCCAAACTCTAAAAGGTCGATTTTAGCGACACTTGCGGACACTGATTTGATCCCCTTGCCTTGGCTGCCCATCCCCGCTATAGCCCGCAGCGTAAGAAAACCACACGCAGGTGTTGGAACTTCTCATGGGCAGCAATGCCCCTCATAGAGAACGTTCCTTCCGGTGCCGCTAAGCTGCAAATTTCCAACGGAAATCTGACAGCCCAGGTCACACCATCTGCGGAGGATTAACCGGAGAAGGGACTATAATGGCTGTGAATTTCACAATGCGCCAGCTCTTGGAAGCGGGCGTACATTTCGGACACCAAACACATCGTTGGAACCCTAAGATGGGCTCCTATATCTATGGCGTTCGCAACGGCATCCATATTTTGGATCTGTCGCAAACCGTTCCATTGCTGCATCAAGCGCTCGAAGTTGTTTCAGACACAGTGGCCAAAGGCGGTCGCGTGTTGTTTGTCGGCACCAAACGCTCTGCGGCACAAGAAATTGCCGAGTCCGCTAAGCGTTGCGCTCAATACTATGTGAACGCACGTTGGCTGGGCGGCATGCTCACCAACTGGAAGACCATTTCAAACTCCATCAAGCATCTGCGCCATGTCGATGAAGTGATTGCCAAAGAGGGCGCTGGTCTCAAAAAGCGCGAAATTCTGAATATGGCCCGTGAAAAAACCAAGCTTGATAAAGCGCTGGGTGGCATCAAGGACATGGGAGGCACGCCTGATTTGTTGTTTGTGATCGATACCAACAAGGAAGCCATCGCGATCAAGGAAGCCAATCGTCTGGGCATTCCGGTTGTGGCGATTATCGATACCAATTCCGATCCACATGGTGTGACCTATCCGATCCCCGGCAATGATGACGCAGCTCGCGCTGTGGCCCTCTATTGCGAGCTGGTCTCAAAAGCCGTTCTCGAAGGCATTGAAAAGTCCCAACACCGCACCGGCGTTGATATGGGTGCAGCCGAAGCCCCCGTGGCAGAAGCGGTTCCAGCAGCATAAACCTAAGGGGGCACACTATGCGCCCCTTTGTTTCGTCATCCCCGCGAAGGCGGGGATCCCACTTAAGTGTTCGCTTCGTCGCTTGAATTCAGGCCAGGCCCCGGCCTTTGCCGGGGGACGCAGTGAGAGTGATAATGAGGAAAAAAATGGCTGAAATTACCGCAGGCCTGGTGCGCGATCTGCGCGAAAAAACGGGCGTTGGCATGATGGATTGCAAAGCCGCACTCACTGCCACCAATGGCAACATGGAAGAAGCAATTGATTGGTTGCGCGCCAAGGGCCTCGCCAAAGCCGCCAAGAAATCAACCCGCGTGGCCGCAGAAGGCCTCGTCGGCCTGTGCGTCAAAGGTACGATTGGCGCTCTGGTCGAAGTGAACTCTGAAACTGACTTTGTCGCCCGCAACGAAAAATTCCAAACGATGGTGGCCGAGATTTCGAAGCTCGCCATCAACGCCCATGGCTCAACCGAAGCCTTGAAGACCATGCATTTCCCCGGCTCGCCTCACGCCGTGGCCGAATATGTGGCCGAACAAGTGGCCACCATTGGTGAAAATTTGACAGTGCGCCGCACGGCAGCGCTCGCTGTCAAGAAGGGCGTGATCGGCAATTACCTCCACAACCAGATTGCGCCCGGCATGGGCAAGATCGGCGTCATCGTCGGCTTGGAATCTGAAGGCAAGGCGGAAGAGCTGATGGCCTTTGGTCGTCTGCTCGCCATGCACATTGCTGCCAGCAATCCTGTGGCAATGGATCTCGCCAGTGTGCCAGCCGATGTGCTGGCCCGCGAGAAAGCCGTGCTCGAAGAAAAGAATGCGGGCAAGCCCGCCAATGTGATGGACAAGATCGTGGCTTCAGGTCTCAAGACCTATGCCAAGGAAAATTGCCTGCTCGAACAGACCTATGTTCACGATGGATCAAAGTCAGTGACACAGGCCGCAGCAGAAGCCGGAATCAAAGCTGGCGGCACCATCACCATCACGGGTTTTTACCGTATGCAATTGGGCGAAGGCATCGAAAAGCACGCCGACGATTTTGCCGCTGAAGTGGCCAAAATGTCGGGCCAGTGATTTAAAAAACGCTTGGGAATTGCGCTTGCAGACTGCGCTGTTCCCACTTATAGACCGCCAGCGCTTGGTGAATAAAAGCGTAGTGTGAAGGATGGGCGGTTAGCTCAGTTGGTAGAGCAGGTGACTCTTAATCACCGGGTCGCAGGTTCGAATCCTGCACCGCCCACCATCCTTCGGCTGTACATACCTTAGTGCTATTCCATCACCAAACTTGCAACGCCCTGCACCACGCCTATATTGCAGCGATGGCGGAGGCAGCGTGTTGAAAAATCCTTATGAAATTTTGGGCGTATCCAAATCTGCTTCGGCCGATGACATCCGTTCGGCCTATCGTAAACTGGCCAAGAAGTTGCACCCCGACCTTAATCCAGGTGACAAAAAGGCTGAAGAGCGTTTCAAGGAAATTTCCGTCGCCAACGATCTTCTGTCCGACAATGAGAAGCGCGCCAAGTTTGATGCCGGCGTGATCGATGCAGTTGGCAACGAAAAGCCCCAGCAGCAGCGCCAATATTACCGCGATTATGCCGGTGCTGGTGCTGGGCGCGGCAAAGCCAATCCAAATTACGAGTCTGCTTCGGCCTTTTCAGACTTGGATGGCATGGATGATATTATGGCCCAAATCTATGCCCAGCAGGCCCACGCCCGCCGCAACGCCAAGGGGACCGATGTGCGTTATCATCTCAACATTCCGTTTCTCGATGCTGTCACAGGTGCCACGCAGCGCCTCAACCTTCCCGATGGAACAACGATTGACGTCAAAATTCCGGCGGGCATCGAGACGGGCCGGATCATCCGGCTGAAAGGCAAGGGCCAACCTTCCCAAGGTGCAGGCGGCTCTGGCGATGCACTGGTGGAAGTGACCGTGCTGGCCCATCCACATTTCACCCGGGTGGGTGATGACTTGCTTCTGGAACTTTCCGTTTCGATCAAGGAAGCAGCCCTCGGCGGGCCCGTGAAAACCCCGACAGCTGCGGGTTCTGTCATGCTCAACATCCCGGCAGGTTCCAACGCAGGCACGCAATTGCGCCTCAAAGGCAAAGGTGTTGCAGGTCGGGGTGACCAACTGGTGAAGCTGCGCGTCGTACTGCCCCAACGCAGTGACCAACAACTCAATGACTTCCTGAAAACCTGGACACCCGCTTTTGAGGATGACCTGCGCAAGGAGTTTCAACCATGATTTTAAAGCGCACCGAATTCATGGCCCGAACGAATATCGACGAACAGACATTGGAAACCTGGCTGTCAGAACAGTGGCTCGTGCCCGTTGAAGAAGCCTCGGATGAGGCTTTCACCGATGCCGATATTGCCCGCGCCCAGCTGATCCGCGAACTCAACCACGATCTTGGCGTCAATCAAGCAGGGATCAGTGTGGCCTTGCATCTGCTGGACCAGTTGCATGGCTTGCGCCGCGCAGTTTACGAGCTGCGTCAGATCAAACCACGCGGTTAGTTTTCACGGCACATTACGAACGGCACCTTTGGCGGCCGACGTCGCAAAGGCGGCATAGGCACGGAGCGCTGTTGTCACCTTGCGCGGGCGCGATTTCATCGGCGTCCAGGCATGTTTGCCGCGCGCGAGTTGCATGGCGCGACGCTTCTCGATCTCTTCATCTGCCACAGCCAAGTGAACCTTGCGGTTGGGAATATCGATCTCGATCCTGTCGCCGGTGTGAACCAGCGCAATCAAACCGCCTTCTTCGGCTTCGGGTGACACGTGGCCAATGCTGAGGCCCGATGTGCCGCCCGAGAAGCGACCATCGGTTATGAGCGCGCAGGCTTTGCCGAGACCTTTGGATTTGATATAACTGGTTGGATAAAGCATTTCCTGCATGCCCGGCCCGCCGCGCGGGCCTTCATAACGGATCACCACCACGTCGCCCGCCTTCACTTCGCCATTGAGAATGCCGGCAACAGCCGTATCCTGGCTTTCGAACACCACGGCGGGGCCGGAGAATTTCAAAATGCTCTCATCCACGCCCGCAGTCTTCACGATGCAGCCATCTAAAGCCAGATTGCCTTTCAGCACGGCAAGCCCGCCGTCTTTCGAGAAAGCATGTTCTACCGAGCGAATGGCGCCTGTTTCGCGGTTGGTGTCGAGATCATCCCAGCGCCGCGATTGGCTGAATGCTGTCTGCGTGGGAACACCGCCCGGTGCAGCAAGGAAGAAATCATGCACGGACTTCGACTTTGTGCGGGTGATGTCCCAATGATTGATCGCGGCACCCAGTGTGGCTGAATGCACGGTGGGCAAATCTGTGTGAACCAACCCACCTTTTTCAAGCTCACCCAAAATAGCCATGATGCCACCTGCGCGGTGCACATCTTCCATGTGAACATCGGATTTGGCAGGCGCCACTTTTGAGATGCACGGCACCCGGCGCGAAAGTCTGTCAATATCATCCATGGTAAAATCAATGCCGCCTTCATGGGCCGCCGCCAGAATATGCAACACTGTATTGGTGGAACCACCCATGGCTATATCCAGCGTCATCGCGTTTTCAAACGCTTTGAAACTGGCTACATTGCGCGGCAACACGGATGAATCATTCTGATCATAATAGCGCCTTGCAATATCAACGATCAAATGACCCGCTTCAAGGAATAGGCGCTTGCGATCGGAATGCGTGGCGAGCGTCGAACCGTTGCCGGGCAGGGAGAGACCCAGGGCTTCTGTCAAACAGTTCATCGAATTGGCCGTGAACATGCCCGAGCAAGAGCCGCAGGTGGGGCAGGCTGAGCGTTCGATCACGTCCACTTCAGCATCAGAATATTTATCATCAGCAGCCGCCACCATGGCATCGACCAAATCCAGTGCCTTGGTTTTGCCCGAAGGAGCCAGATATTTGCCAGCCTCCATCGGCCCACCAGACACAAACACAGCAGGAACATTGAGCCGCATTGCCGCCATCAACATGCCGGGTGTGATTTTATCGCAATTGGAAATACACACCATCGCATCCGCACAATGCGCATTGACCATATACTCAACCGAGTCGGCGATGATCTCGCGCGACGGCAATGAATAGAGCATCCCGTCATGGCCCATGGCAATGCCATCATCCACTGCGATGGTGTTGAATTCCTTGGCCACGCCGCCCGCCGCCTCAATCTCACGCGCAACAAGTTGGCCCAAATCTTTCAAATGCACATGGCCCGGCACAAACTGTGTGAATGAGTTTACGACAGCAATAATCGGCTTGCCAAAATCACCATCCTTCATGCCCGTGGCGCGCCACAGGCCGCGTGCGCCCGCCATATTGCGGCCATGGGTGGTGGTGCGGGATTTGTAAACAGGCATGTTGCAGTTCCTCTTTCCGAACCTTTTAGCCAAACCCAAGGGCAGGGGGAAGCATTACAAATGCTTGGCAGCTCTTGAATTGGTGCAACCCCGCCCCATCTCTGCCGGACCACAAAGGAGGTTCTCATGAATGACGGTGGTTTTGCTTATGCAGAAAATGGCGCGCGGCGGCACTCTTGCGGTCCGCGCATAATGAAGAAGCCCTGGTCGATCTTTGAGATCGGCGCAGTTCTGGGCGGATTTGTTGTCTTCTGGCCCCTAGGCCTTTTGGCTCTGTTTATGAAATTCAAGAAGGGTGAACTCTGGAAGGGAGCAAGTGATATGCAGGCACCATGGACCAATTGGAAAAGTCCGCGTGACGCGGCTGATCATTTCGCAGGCTCTTGGGCCCGCCGTGATTGGCATGGCCCAGCGGCTCCAACCGGCAATCACGCCTTTGATGAATATCGCAAGGCCAAAATTGAAGAGTTGGAAGTCCTTCGCCGCAAACTCGATGACGAACGCAAAGCCTTTGACGAATTCTTGTCCAAGCTGCGCCACGCCAAAGACCGTGAAGACTTCGAGCGCTTCATGGCCGACAAAAACGCGCCGACCACTCAGAGCTGAGAGGCTTTGAGCCTGACTGTGAGTTGCGTCATCTTTTCCTTTTCCACATTGGCAAAGGCAAAGCGCAAATAGTCTTCCTGCCCGGGGCCGAACATGGAACCGGGCAGGCATAGTACACCAAATTCCTGCGCCAATCTTTTGGCCACATCTTTTGAAGCCTGGCCCGCAAATGGGTGGTGGGCATAAGCAAAATAAGCCCCGCTGCTGACCAGCTTATATTTGAGATCGGCATCAGAAAATGCGCTGCGCAAAGCCGCCAATCGCTCTGCCATCACCTGTCGTTTTTCTTCCTTCCATTGATCAAGCTGCCCCACGGCAAATAGCACGCCACGCTGCGTGATATGCGGCGGACAAATCGTCATTGTATCAAGAACCTTAGCAGCCTCATGCAAGATGCGGGGCCCCGCCACCAGTGCACCGAGGCGGTAACCGGCCAGCGCGTAGATTTTGGAAAATGAGAAGAGTTGGATCAGTGTGTCTTCGTGTGCTGTCTGTTTCAGCAAGGCATGTGCAGCCGCATGGCCCGGGCGAAAGTCTTTGTAAGTCTCATCAACAATCAAAGCGATCCCGGCATTCTGCGCCAATTCATAAAAGCCCTGCAAAACCTCAGGGGGATAGATCGCTCCCGATGGATTATTAGGTGAACACAGCATGATCGCTTTTGTCTTACGATCAAGCGCAGCGGCCGCAGCCGTAACGGATGGCCAAGCTTGCCCATCTCCAAAAGCGGGAATGGGCTTGATCTCGATGCCCAGCATCTTCAACCACATCTGATGGTTGAAATAATAAGGCGCTGGCATCACCACATTATCGCCCGCCTCAGCCAAAACCATAATGGCCGCCGCAAAGGCTTGATTGCAGCCCGTGGTGATGGCCACGTTGCTGGCTTGCACTTCAGCCCCATAATCTGTTGTCAAATGCACCGCAAAGGCCTGTCGAAGCTCCGGAATGCCAAAGATGTCGGTGTAACCGCCCGTGCCCGGCAAAAGTGCCAGCCGCGCAATTTCGGTTTGAAGGGCAGGTGCTGGTGGATAGCTCGGCACGGCTTGGCAGAGATTCAGGAGATCCTTATTGCCTTTGCGACCTGCAACCCAGCCCAAAGCTTCAGCGATAGGTGGAAATTCCACTGATGCGATCCGCCCAGACACCTCAATCATGCTCATCCCCTTGGAAACAGTTTGAGTTTAGGGCAGAAGAAGGAACATGAACAGCCAGACGATTGAAAATCTGCTCGAGCGCCGGGGGGCATGGCTCAAAGCTGTGAAGGGTGATGATGAGCAGGCCCGCGGCCGCGCAGCTATGTCGCGTTGGATTGCGCAGGACTATGTGACATTTGAAAGCTGTCGTGACCGATTGTTTGCGGCGCAAAGTTCTGAAGTACCTTTAGCCATCAGGGAACTGTTGAACCAGCCTGAAATACGTGAGCTGCTCAGCGTGATGAAGACAGCAGGGATGATTCCTGATTCCACTGGCCAAGGTTTCACACTCGATGCGCGTTCGCGTCGCTATCTCTCCGGCGGCTGGCTGGAAGAACTGGCTTGGCTGGCGGCCACGGAAGCTGGCGCACATGAAGCGATTCACGGCCAAGTGATCGGTTGGGAATTCCAGGGCTACACCGGGGAAAACGAGATCGACCTGATCATGCGCCATGGTGAGCGGCTCAGCTTCGTTTCTTGCAAAGCGCTGCGTTCGGAACTCGATATCAATGATCGCAAACACCGTAACCGCTTGATGGACGCTGTCCATGCCGCAGACAATCTTGCAGATCACTTTGGCCGCCAAGGTGAAAATGTTGCCGTCTTGGTGACCACAGACCTTTATGACGAGGTCAAAAATATGCCGCGCTATCAGGCTCTGATGGGCAAAGCGGCGGTTCTTGATGTGCGCCTAATCGCACTGGAAGAATTGGGCTGGGACAAGCTCGTGTCCGCCTTGCGCAAATTGATGATGGAAGACGAGGTAAAAAATGAAAGCCATTCGCTTTGACAAGACCGGCGGCCCGGAAGTTCTGAACTATGTCGATGTGACGCTGCCTGAGCCTGCACAAGGCGAAGTGCAGCTCCGCCACACAGCGATTGGCCTCAACTTTGTCGATACCTATCAGCGCAGCGGGCTTTATCCACAGCCCTTGCCCTCGGGCTTGGGAAACGAGGCCGCAGGTGTCATCACCAAACTGGGCAAGGGTATCAAGGGTTTTAAAGTGGGAGACCGCGTGGCTTACGGCGTGGGGCCAATCGGTGCCTATGCCCAGGGCCGCAACTTTCCCGCAAACCGTTTGGTGAAACTGCCCAAATCCATCAGCGATGAACAAGCCGCTGGCATGATGCTGAAGGGCATGACCGTGCGTTATCTTTTACGGGCCACCTATAAAGTGAAGCGCGGCGAAACGGTTTTATTTCACGCAGCGGCAGGTGGCGTCGGCCTGATCTTTTCACAATGGGCCAAGGCGCTGGGTGTCAAAGTGATCGGCACGGTAGGTTCACCTGAAAAAGTCGCCATCGCCAAAGCCCATGGCTGTGCTCATGTGATTGACTCTTCGCAAGAGGATGTGGTCGCCCGCGTCAAAGACATCACCAAAGGCAAAGGCGTACCCGTGGTCTATGACGGCGTGGGGCTTTCGACCTATCTGCAATCGCTCGATTGCTTAAGCCCACGCGGGCTTCTGGTGGTGTTTGGCAATGCCTCGGGCGCTGTGCCTGCTTTCAACCTTGGCCTGCTGGCGAGCAAAGGCTCACTCTATGTCACAAGGCCAACTCTGTTTAACTATGTCGCCAAAGACAAAGACTTCGAAGACACAGCGCGTGATCTTGTGAACATCGTAAAATCCGGCAAAGTGAAAATCGTGATCAATCAGCGTTACGCGCTGGCCGATGCCGCAAAAGCCCATGAAGACCTGCAAGCCCGCCGCACCACGGGAGCAACGGTGCTGCTGCCGTAGCTACCCGCAGCTATCAACCGACAGCGCCGCCAAGCCTGACCAGGCCGCAGGGCACGCACCTTGCGAGCAGAAGAATTTGCCAATGGTATTGGCCGGAATGGCATGGGCCATATTGATCGATTGGCCAGAAGCATCCGACAAGGTGGAAACCACCATGCCGACAAGTTGGCCTTTATCATTGAACACCGGCCCACCCGATTCGCCGCGCTGGGTTCCCATGTGCAGCACCAGAGCGTCAGGATAGCCAAACTTGCCATAAGCGACCGCGCGTCCGAAGTGCTTGCTTTGCAATGAACCAATCCGCGCCGTATCACCGCCGCCATGCGGCTTGCCCAACGTATAGATGAGAGCACCGGGTGCCAGACACCCTGGCGCTGCCGGCGCAACAGCGCTGCCATTGAACGAGCGCAGTTTGACCAAAGCCATGTCATTCTGTGGCAACATCGCCAGCACAACGCCTGTATAGATCCGGCCATCGGCTGCACGCGCTGAAATTTCATTGCCCTTAGCCACGGCAACATGCGCCGCTGTGATCACATAGCCTTCGGGTGAAACAACAAAGCCACTGCCGGATGTCACTGGTGTTGCATTATCTCTGCTGCTGGCCGCCGTAATATTGCCGTCGGGTTGCGCCACCGTCATGGTCACATAGGTGCGGCTGGTGGCGGGAAGCAAGCCCGCAACGGAGGCTGCACCTTGGGCACCTGAGGGCTCGGCATTCTGATCCAGCGAAATCGGACGGCTCTCCATATCAACCGCATGATCGGCCACGCAAGCCGACAGGAGAAGCGCAGAAAGAGCCAAAGAAATTGTTCGGGAGAAAATCAAATCGTGCCACCAGTTCTAAAATTGCCATAGGCGAGAATCAAGGCGGGAACAAGGATAGGCAAGGGGCACCAAAGCGATATTTGAACAGTGTTGTCAAAGTGCCTCTTCAAAGGCAAAACGGCCCGCAACTGCGGACCGTTCCTTGGTTCATATTTGCAGGAGATCAGAACTTGAAGACGGAAACGAGGTTGGCCGTGTAAGCTTGATCAGCCAAGCCACCCGTCTGATATTGGCCTTCGAGGCCGATCAGCAATTGCTTCACCGGGGTGTAGTAGATACCGGCGTTGAACAATGCCGCGCCAGCATACTTGTCGACAGCAACAGGCGCTGTGCCAAAGTCATAGACAGCACCAAGTTCAATGCTGGCTGAGTCGCTGAGAGCAACAGTGGCATAACCACCAGCGGCAGCGTAATCATAGTTGGCAGATGGCTTGCCTGCACCTGCGCTGCCCAGACCAACGTGACCAACACCGACAGTCGCACCGAGCTTGACCGGAGCGAGGTTCAATCCAGCACCACCGTTGATGGCCCAAGAAGCATCGCCGCCTGCTGCGGTGTTGCCCCAATAGCCCGCACTCATGTCAAAGCCGACCATGTCCATTTTGTATGTGGCCTTGGCAGATGCGCCGAAAGCACTGGCGCTGGCCGCTGCGTTGTTACCATCTTCAACTTGAACGGCGAGGCCAATCGGGCCATCGGCGTAGGTCAAAGTCAACTGCGCAGGGTTGTTGGCGCTCGAGTCCGAAAGACCATTGCCCTTGCCGTATGGTGCGTTGGAAATAGCACCCCAAGAGTCGGTCTGATAGCAAGAGCAGATCGCATCAAAGCTATAGCTGTTCTTGGCTAGCGTGCCCTTTTGGATGGGGTTGCGCATACCGCCGCTGAAGGTCAGGTTTGGTGTCAATTTCCACCAGCCATAGAATCCATCTGTGAGCACATTCTGGTTGCCACCGTTCCAAGCACCAGCTGACGAGACATCTGTGCGAAGCCCGATGCTGACACCCACTTGGCCAACGGCAGTTTCGGTTTGAGCAACAACCTTCATCCGGAGCGAGGTCCAAACGTCTGTTGCGTATTTAATGGTATTGGCTGAATCAAGGAAGGCGCCAGCGCCGGCGTAGTTGGTCATGACACCAGCTGCAACATTGCCGGTCCAAGTGATCTTGGTTTCAGGCGCAGCGGCAGGAGCATCAGCCGTTGGCATGATCGAAATGATATGTTCATCGCCAACCTTTGAGAACGATACCATCGCATAGCCAGCGGGCACGGCAGGCGTTGCTTCCATTGAAGCGACGCGAGCGTTGAGGGCCTCGATCTGCGCCTTGAGGGCGTCAAGATTTTCGGCACGGGCGCTCATCGACGCTGCAGCAAGTGCTGCTGTGCCGAGAAGAGCGAGTTTAAAAAATTTCATGGGTTTCTCCTGAGAACGGTTTCATCTTGTCACCGGGCCCCCTTGTTGAGTGGGATGACAATGCCCCTTTTGATGGCGGCTCCGCTCTTGTCGCCAACGAGATTGTCACAATCAACGCCAAACACCCCATGACGGAAATATGACGATGACCCTGTGGCAGACGCGCAACAAGCGATTGAACCATATGGGAATTTTCTCTAAAAACTGAAAATAAAGTTGCGAAACGGCGGGTGCTGTAACGCAAATGTCACCAAACCGTTGTGATGCTCTGCTAGCCGCCCGCCGCAGCTTTCCGAATGAAAACGTGAATCAAGAGCCTCGGCGAAAGGGTCGTGCTGCGCATTAAGCACAATGCGCTATCCGAATTTCGAGCGTTTCTCGTTTCGGCATACCCTAATTATCTTCACCCTCCCCCTTGTGGGGAGGGCAGGGGTGGGGGTCGCTCAACCTCTAAATTCTGTATCCAAGCCAATGCTGTCACCTTGGAACGTCCCCCACCCTTAATCCCTCCCCACAAGGGGGAGGGAAACTCACCAATCCATTTGGTCATCGTTCATTCCCTACCAGTTGACCACTTACCCACAAAAAACGGCCCACCGAAGCGGTAGGCCAATCGGCCTCGATTGGCCCATAAAAAAACGGCCCGCCGAAGCGGGCCGTTCCCTAACTCAAATCTGAATAGATCAGAACTTGAATACAGTCACGAGGCCAGCGCTGTATGCGCCGTTGCCCGCTGCCAGAGAGGTCATGGTGTAAGAGCCTTCGAGGCCAACGCTCAACTGAGCCACCGGCGTATAATAGATACCGGTGCCGATGACGGTTGCATTGCCAGCAACGCTGAACTCATGCGTCGCACCCAATTCGATGCTCGCAACGTCGCTGAGGTTCGCCTTGGCCCAGATGCTGCCAGGAGTGTGGGTCACGCCTGCGAAGTCTGAACCGGTACCAGCTGCGATACCAACTTGGATGCCGCTGAAGGCGCCCTTGATACCACCGCTAACTGCCCAAGCCGAAGAGCTGGTGTTTGGAGCAGTGGTGTTTGCATTGCCCCAGATGCCAGCGCCGAGGTCCATGGAAATCACGTCCATCGAATAGCCGATCTTGGCAGATGCACCAAATGCACTTGCGCTTGGACCAAAGTTGTTCGAGTCTTCAACCTGAACGGCGAAAGACAACGGGCCATCAGCATAAGCCAACTGGATTGCAGCTGGATCGCCTGGGTTATTGAACGGAGCAGTACCATAAGCAGTGCCAAGGATTGAACCACCGGTGCCGCCGAACATGTTGTTCGTGGCAACGCCATCCCATGAATAGGAGGTCTTGGAGAGGTTACCCAAGATACCGCCCGTCAACTTCACGTTTGGTGTCAACTTCCAATAGCCAGAGAAGCCATCGGTTGTGACTGAACCATTGCCACCATTCCAGCCGCCTGCGGTGTTTGTGCCGCCAGCTGATTCGAGAGCAATCGTTGCGCCGATTTCGCCAACAGCCGTATCGGTCTTGGCATGGGCAACAACTTCAGCCTGTGTGCGGACGTCAACTGCGGAGTTGATGGTCCCGGACAAAACTGCAGTACCGCTACCAGCACCAACAGCGCCGACGCCAGCTTTGACCCAGCCTGTCCACGACACAACGGTCGCAGCAGCGGCAGGAGCATCAGCCGATGGCATGATGGTGATGATGTGGTTGGTGCCTTCCTTCGTGAAGGAAACCATCGAGTAGCCAGCTGGAACAGCAGGAGCTGTTTCGAGCGAAGCAACGCGAGCGTTGAGGGCTTCGATTTGAGCCTTAAGATCCGACGTGCTGTCGGCGCGAGCGCTAACCGACGCTGCAGCGAGAGCTGCCGTGCCGAGAAGTGCGAGTTTCATAGCTTTCATAAGTTATCTCCCAAGAGAATTGGAGTTACATTGAGCCCCCCCGGTCCCCTGCAAATGAGTGGAAGGACGATGCACGATTCACCGTACAATCGACGCTTTGTCGTTCATACTGAGGGCAGGGTCAACGCTCAAACCTGAGGATTGCCCACTATTTCGGGGCCTGTGGCAGATGTGACACAGTTTCGTCACGTGAAGGCCCCGTTTGGCCGAGTCTGTTAAAAGATGGTAAATGCCCCTTTACCTCAAGCGTCGGAAAAACGCAGGAATTATCTGGCCTTTCCGTTCAAATACATGTTAATCGAGCCTTAATTGGGAAGTCGACTGCGGCGCTAAACCGAAATATTGGGGGTTAAAATATGTTTCAATGGCAACCAAACAAGTGGCTGCAATATGCAGTTGTTGGTGCAGCTTTGCCTTGGGTGGCCGCAAGTACGTTGTCGACCAAGTCTCTGGTGGATGATGTCTCCGCTCGGGCCTCCGCTGCTGCCGGCACTTGGGCCAAAGTTGACATAAATGGTCGCGATGCCACGGTTACCGGCGCTGCCGAAAGTCAAGCCATTGTTGATGCCGCACAGGCCGCTGTGCTGAGCACCTATGGTGTGCGGAGTGTCAACATAACGGGCGTCACAGTTGTTCCGCCTGCACCAGCGCCCGCAGCGCAACCTGCCGCCGCTGTCGAACCCTTGGCCGCACCAACCATCGAATCAGTCACAACCGACAGCCCAATGCCCGAAATCAAGGGCACATGGCCCGAGGGCAAAGCCAAAACTTTGGATGTTGTGGTCGATAATACAAAATATACACTGGGCAAAAGCCCGGAGCTGACCTCAAATGCCGGCAACTGGGATTTGAAATTGGCCGCGCCTTTGGTTGCTGGCGCCTATGACATCACCGCCACCGTGGGCGATGGCGACAAACAAATGGTTTCAGCGCCAGCCCCGGCAAAACTGGTGGTCAACGCGCCAGCCCCTCCGCCTCCTGCACCGATTTTGGCCGCGCCGACGGTGGATATGCCCATGATCGAAGCGGGCAAACCCATTGAGTTGACTGGAACATGGCCCGAAGGCCAGGCCAAAACGCTTGATGTTGAAGTCAACAAGAAGATCTATGAACTGGGCCAGAATCCCGAACTCACATCTTCCTCCGGCCATTGGGATCTGAAATTGCCAGCCGCTGCACTGGCAGCAGGCAGCTATGAAGTGAACGCCATGATCAGCGATGGCAGCAAAGTGATCGCGGCAGCTGATGTGCCAACCACATTGGTTGTGCCAGAACCACCGCCACCAGCGCCGCCCCCGCCAGAATCTCCAAAACCAGCAGCAGCACCCACCATCGCTGCGCCAACGGTTGAAGCAGGCAAGCCCGTGATGGTTTCAGGAACATGGGCCGCAGGTGTGGCCCAGTCGCTGAATGTGGCGGTGAACAATCAACCCTACGTGCTCGGCAAAGATTATTCCTTGCTGACTGACGCGTCGGGCAAGTGGAGCTTGAACCTGAAGCCCGATTTGCCCCCCGGCAAATATGATGTTGTCGTTTCGCAAACTGATGGCACAGGTGCAACAACCACAGCCGCAACGAGTTTCGAAATCGCAGCGCTTGCGCCACCACCGCCGCCGCCACCAAAAGTCGAAGTGAAGCCTGCACCTGCGCCAGAACCGCTCGTCGCTCCCACCATCGTGGCGGCGACGTCTGAGTCTGATCATCCTACGGTTAAAGGCACCTGGACTTTTACGCCGGGCAGCAGGTTGCAGGTTGAGCTTGATGGCGTGACCCACACTTTGGGCAAAGATTATGACCTTCTATCCGACACCGCAGGTCATTGGACGCTGGCCCCATTGAAACCTTTGGTCAACGGCACTTATGATGTTGTGGCCAAAGTAACCGCAGCCGATGGCCGTACGGTCACTGATACGAGCAAGGGCGAACTCACCGTCACTGTGGCCGCACCACCGCCACCACCGCCGCCAGCGCAAACTTATGATTGCGACGGCACCTTGTCGCGCATCTCAGCAGTTTTCCCGATTCGTTTTGAATTCAACCATGATGATCTGGCCGGCGCTTATCCAACGGCACTCAACCAATACGCATCCTTGTTGAAAGACAAGCGTTGTGAAAGCTTGAAAATGACGGTGACTGGCCACGCTGATTACATTGGCACTGAAGCCTATAACCAAGGGCTCAGCGAACGCCGCGCCCAAACTGTAATTGACGCTTTGGCCAAAGCTGGCATTGACAAGGCCCGGCTGACAGCCGCTGCGGCTGGCAAATCCAAGCCACTCGATCCTGCCCATTCCGATGACGCGCGCGCTAAAAACCGCCGCGTTGAATTCACAGTGCAAAAGTAACCGCGCAAAAATAAGAGGGCGAACATGAACGAATTATTCAATTGGAACGACACTTCGATCGTACTGGGTCATAACTGGGTCTGGCTGCTGATTGCTTTCGCCATTGGCACGTGGGTGGGCTTCACCTATAACCATTGGCAAGAACGCCACTAAAAGGGGGATGAAATGATTCACTATTTGATCGAACTCGCATTCTGGCTCTTCATCGCTTATATTTTGGGCTGCCTCTTTGGATGGTTTGTTAAAAACGTCTTTGGCAAAGGCCCCGCCGTGGCCGCCGCAGTCGTGGCACCTGCTGTTGTCGCGCCAACTGTTGTTGCCCCAATGGTCATGCGGCCCGCGCCAACGCCTGTGCCACCAGCACCACGACCGATGCCAGTTCCTGTGCATGCACCTGTTGCCAAGGCAGCGCCGACTGTCGTTGTGCCCGCTCCTAAAGCACCTGCACCAGTCGCTATGCCAGCTGCCAAAGCACCTGAACCCGTGGGCAAGATGGAACGTCCTAAAGGTCTCATGAGTGCCCGTGGCGGCAAGCCTGATGACTTGCAGCGCATCAGCGGCATTGGCCCCAAGAATGAATCCATTCTTCACACGCTGGGCTTTTATCATTTCGATCAGATTGCGGCTTGGACAGCAAAGGAAGTAGCTTGGGTGGATGATCACCTGCGCTTCAATGGTCGCATTAATCGCGAAGAATGGATTCGCCAAGCTGGCCTTTTGGCCACTGGCAAAGAGGAAGAATTCATGCGCGAATTCGGCACCGGCGGTCTCAAAGGCAAGGACGGCCAAACCCGTTCCGGCACCCAAACTCGAAAGCGCTAAACGCAATAATGTTTTGGCAAAAGGCCCGACGCAAGTCGGGCCTTTTGCATTTGCGTCCGAGACTGCGATCAAATGCGAACGAGATAAAATTCTAGCGAAACGTCATGCCCGCCTCGGCCGCTGCATACTTTGTCGTGCTCGCCACATTGATGTTATCAGGTGTGCCGCGTTTGAGGTCGACACTCATCGGCCGAACCGTTTCAGGCGCAAGCCGAGATCGATACACGTGCAAATTCTGCATCACCTTCTGCACATATTGGCGGGTCTCGTTGAAGGGGATGCATTCCACCCAATCAACCGGATCCACTTGTCCGCCGCGTGGATCACCAAAGGCCTCAACCCACTCGCGCGATCGGCGCGGGCCAGCGTTGTAACCAACCAGTGTGAGAATGTAAGAACCATTCATCCCGTCGACCAGATCAGCCAAGTGTGCCGCACCCAGTTTCACATTGTAAGCAGCATCATGCAGTCGGCCGCTCGAATAGCCAATGCCATAATGCTTGGCAATCAATCGCGCGGTGCCGGGCATCAACTGCATCAAACCTTGTGCGCCAACGTTGCTGCCCGCATTGGGATCAAACTCGCTTTCCTGGCGTGATAAAGCAAACACCAATGATTTCTCCACCGGCTTGCCGACTTGTGACCAGTTGGGCAGGCCGGTGATAGGATAGGCCCAGGCATCAATATCAATGCCGCGCAAGCCAGCCCCTTTGGCCAAACGCAAAGCAAAGCTGGTGCCGCCCACGTTTTGCACAATATTGGCAACGGCATTGAGTTCATCAATGCTGTTAAACCGATTGGCCAATGACCACAGAAAAATATTGAGTTGATTTTTGGTGCCGGCCTGCGACATCAACCGGAAAGCCCGCACAACTTCATCCTGTTCAACCCGTGCCTGCGCCGCCTTTGATGAACCGCCCGGTTCAATCTCTGCGACTTCTTTGCCAAGGCCAATCTCTTCGCGCGCCAGTTGCCCGTAGTAAATCGTTGCGTGATCCGATGCTTTTTCAAATTCAGCTTTCGCCAACCCGCTTGCGCCCGTGGCTTGCTGCGCCCGGCCAATCCAATAGCTCGCACGGGCTTTATCGGTTCCCGTCACCGCCAGTTTCTGTAACTTCAAAAAATGTGGCATTGCAGTTGCTGGTTCTCGCAAATAGCGGAGCGCCACCCAACCGGCCAAAAACTCGCCTTCAATGGCAAAATCACCCGCTGCCATGCCATGATTTTTGGAGATCGCGTAAGCACTCTTCCAGTGCGCAGCGTTGAGCGGCCCGACTGAGCGGCGCACAATCGTTCGGCGTTCCTCAAACCAAGCCGAAGCATTGCCCATCGCAGCAGCGTCACCCGGCACCGAGGCCAAAATGGTCCTGGCCTTGGCGAATTCTTCGGCCTTACGATAGTAGCGCGCCAGTGCATAAAGCATCGCCAGTTCATTTCGCATTGCGGGGGAAAGTGCGTTAAATTTTCGCTCAGCCCCATCTTCAAATCGGATCAAGGCCTCGGCAGCTTTTGCCGCGTTCTGATAATCTCCATTCAAATATTTTCGGGCGTGACGCAGGGCTGCCCCAGATTGCTGCGCATAAACCAAACGCCAGAGGCGAGCCTTATGGTCTTCTGACGATAGCTTGGTACCAAACTCCGAGGCAATTTTTGCTTCGAGTTCCGCATCCACCGTGGAGTCCACCCAAGCTTGGTGCAACCAGGCTTGGGCTTGCCCGCCATCGCTTTGCGCAAACGCCGCGCGGCTTAAGGCCAATGCCCCAAACGGCGTTACGGGCTTGGCATCCTCGAAATGTGCGATTGTGACTGCTGGCAGTTCTTTGTTTTCATACAGGGCTTGTTCAGCCCGCTTGAGCAAAATATCGCTCAGCGGCCAATGCGGTGCGGCGTCCAAGAAGGCCATGATCCGCACATAGCCGGCCTCGGACCCATGATCGCGCAAATAAAACATTTCGACAAATTTAATGGCAGCGCTGTCGCCAGAGCGTTTGGCAAGATCACCACCATTCACAAAGTCGCCCGCCAATGCTTTGCGCGCAGCCTCGACCGCCAAGTTGGAGGGTGTTGCAAAGGCTGCGGATGCTAAGCCCGCAGGCATCAGCCCAAGCCCAGCAGATGCCAACAACGCTTTGACCAACCCACGGCGCGAAACTGTCTTTACCATCAACTCAACTCTTCCTCACGGCAGATGCCGGACTGCTAGAATGCAAATGCAGCAAAATTAAAAAGCCTGTGCTTGCTGTTGGCGCAGGGGCAGACTAACTTGGTTGCCTCTGGTCCATTCTGGGTTTAACCCCCTATGGTTTCCAGAATCTTACTTTTGAGAGGTTGTTGTGAAGTTCCAAGGCTCTATCCCCGCATTGATCACCCCCATGAAGAACGGCGCTTTTGATGAGGCGGCCTTCCGCAAATTCGTGGGCTGGCAGTTGAAAGAGGGAAGCCATGGGCTGGTTCCCGTCGGCACCACGGGCGAAAGCCCAACTTTGACGCCTGAGGAACACAAAGCCGTGGTGCGTATCTGCGTGGCCGAAGCCAAAAGCAAAGTTCCGGTGATCGCGGGTGCAGGCTCCAACAACACGGCTGAGGCGATTGAATATACCAAACACGCCAAGGATGCTGGCGCTGATGCCGCACTGGTGGTCGTTCCCTATTACAACAAGCCGACGCAGGACGGGATCTACGCCCACTATGCAGCGATTGCCAAAGCAGTGGACATTCCCATTTTTGTTTACAACGTGCCGGGCCGCAGCGTGGTCAGCATCTCGGTAGAAACACTGGCGCGCCTTGCCCATGATTTTAAAAACATCGTCGGCGTCAAAGATGCCACTGCTGATTTGACCCGCCCGTCGCGGCAACGCTTGGCCTCGGGCGCGAAATTCATTCAACTCTCGGGTGAAGATGGAACCGCCCTGGGCTTTAACGCGCATGGCGGTGTAGGTTGCATTTCAGTGACAGCCAATGTCGCCCCGCGCCTTTGCGCCGCGCTCCAGGAAGCAACGCTGAAGGGCGATTATGCCAAGGCGCTGAAGCTGCAAGACCAGCTGATGCCATTGCATCACGCCTTGTTTGTGGAATCAAACCCCGGCCCGGTGAAATATGCTGCCAGCCTTCTGGGCCTCTGTGATGCCGAAGCAAGGTTGCCTTTGGTGCCTGTGCTTGAATCCACCAAAACAGCCGTGCGCGAAGCGATGGTTCACGCCGGCTTGATCAACTGATATGTCTTCAAAGGCCGGTGGTGCAAAAGCGGCCCGCAAACAAGTCGGCATCAAGATTGTGGCAGATAACCGCCGCGCCCGCTTTGATTATGAACTGCTCGATAAGTTTGAGGCAGGCATTGAGCTGCAAGGCTCTGAAGTGAAATCACTGCGCACGGGCCAGATCAATCTGGCTGAGGCCTATGCCGCCATGAAGGGGGAAGAGCTTTTCCTGTTCAATTCCAATGTACCGGAGTATCGCGAGGCCAACAGTTTCAATCATGAACCAAAGCGCCCGCGCAAATTGCTGCTCCACACCAAGGAAATCAAACGGCTCTCGGTGGGCGTCTTGCGCGAAGGCCTGACCATTGTTCCGATCAAAATGTTCTTCAATCCAAGGGGCAGGGTCAAGGTGGACATCGCTCTGGCCAAGGGCAAGAAGAATGTCGATAAGCGCGAGACAATCAAGATCAGGGATTGGAACCGCGAGAAATCCCGTCTGCTGCGAGAGAAGTAATGATCCTCATCGCTTTGGGCAGCAATATGCCCGGCCCCTGGGGCAGCCCACGCGCCACTGTTGAACGCGCTTTATTTGAACTCAATCGCTTTCCGATGCGTCTTATCACCTCTTCAAATTCCCTAATTACAAAGCCCTTCGGTGTCACCAACCAGCCAGATTTTGTCAACGCAGTTGCCCAAATTGAAACGGCACTTTCGCCAGAGAGCCTCATGCGCAAGCTCCATGAAATCGAACGCGCTGCGGGCCGCAAACGGGGCAGGCGGTGGGGGCCGCGCACCCTTGATCTTGATCTTCTGGCCTATCATGATCTTGAACGCGAGCAGCGGGGGATTGTTCAAAAGCACCTGGTGCTGCCACACCCGGGCATGGCAGACCGCGCCTTTGTCCTTCTGCCAATCAGCGAAATTGCCGAGCGCTGGAAACATCCGCAGCTTCATAAATCAGCCAGACAGATGTTGGGCAGTCTCAAACATTAGCAGCGCATTAAAGTTTCTCACGCATGTTCCCGCCGGAAGAGGGAAATGGACCTTGCGGATTTCTGTGATTTTTACGACTGTCGCGTTGCTGGGCATAAGCTTGAGCGGGGCAACAGCAGCAGCAAAACAGTTTTCGGTCCTAGGTGCATTGGAAATTTCGAATGTCTCAACGCTGCCCCACAACGCGCCAACACTTGAGGCAGTAAAAGGCCCGACCCGTGAATTGATCAGTTTGACCACCAATTTATCACCCGGTTCGATCTTGGTGCGAACCCAAGAGCGCAAACTTTATTTCATCCTTCCAGATGGCCAAGCCTTAGCCTTCATGGTGGCCGTTGGTCGCGAAGGTTTTGCGTGGCATGGCACCAACACCATCAGCCGCAAAGCCGAATGGCCCGATTGGCGGCCACCGCCAGAAATGCTGGCCCGCGAAGCCGCAGCAGGTCATATCATTCCTGACATGGTGAAAGGCGGCCCCGGCAATCCACTGGGGGCTCGTGCGCTTTATTTGGGGGATAGTGATTACCGCATCCACGGCACTGATAAACCCTGGTCTATCGGTCAGGCCTCGTCATCAGGCTGCATCCGCATGTTGAACGAGCATGTCACTGAGCTTTATGGTCTGGTGAAAATTGGGGCCAAGGTCGTCGTCGAATAATTTGAGCGAATAGACCAAGAATATCTTCATCATTAAAGCAAACTTAACCTAGAGCCGTCATTCTGCCCAAGAGAGTTGGGGAGATGTTCTCCCAGGTTTGTGAGTTTGTACTGGAGTTGAGTATGCGTAATATGGCATCGGGCGCCTTTGGTGGCGCGACGTATTTGAAGCTTGTGATGGTCGGTTTTGCCGCCATTCTGCTTTCGGGCTGCTCGGACTCAATCGAGCGTTTTTCCACAAACTACAATAACCCCTCGGATACCGATCCGGTTTACACCGCTTCAATCCCCAAAGCGAAAAAGCACATCTACGCGGCCCCGACCTATCAGGCCCCGCAAATCTCGCAGAATGACGAACCCATTGTGCAAAGCCCAATCGCCCGAGCGCCTTTGGCAGCAGCACCACAGGTCGATTACGCCAAGGCCTATGCCAAGACCTATAGGCAACCCAGTCTGACGGCAGAGACAGAAGTACCTGTTGCGCCAAGCTATGCGCAGCCAAAATTTAAGTTCAACCGACTTCCAAAGCCAGCCGTTTTGGCCCGGGTAGAAGCTCCGGTTCCGACCTATAAAAAGCCAACATATAAAACGCCGGTGATTGCCGATGCGCAAGTTGCCGACACTACGGATGAAGCGCCAAAGGCTTTGGCCCCAAAGACAATAGCCCGCAAAGTCCAAACGGGTGCCAGCATCACTATTGCGCAAGGCATGACGCTTTATGGGATTGCCAAAGCCAATCACCTGACCGTGAAGCAGCTTGCAGCCGCTAACGGAATCGAAGCACCCTATGTGGTAGCCCCCGGCCGCACCATCAAAGTGCCGGGCGCAAAACAAGCCGTTCTGCCAGAAGTGGCTGCTGTCGAAGCGCCCGTCACAAAACCGGAAGCAGCGCTGGCCGCTGTCGCCGACAGTGCCGATCAACACACGATCGCCAAGGGCGATACGCTCTTCTCCTTGGGCCGCAATTATAAGGTTTCACCCTTTGCCATCGCAGCACTCAACAACCTGCCGCGTGATAAGCCTCTGCCCCTGGGCAAGGTTATCAAAATCCCCGTCAAAGGCCAAGTTGCTGCAAACAATCCCGCAGGTGAACCTGCTGTCGCCGTGCAAGATGTTGGCAAGTCTGATGGTCAAGTTGCTGCCGTCAAGCCCGCGCCTTTAGCGTTGCCAAAAGATAAGGCACTTGCGCAAACAGCAGATGCTGCCCCGGTTGCTCCCGCCGCTGCGACACCTTCCGATGCCCAGCTTGCCATGCGCTGGCCGGTGCGCGGCAAAGTCATCTCAGGCTTTGGCGCCAAGCCCAATGGCATGAAGAATGAAGGTATCAATATCGCCGTTCCCGAAGGCACCAAAATCCAAGCGGCAGAAGGTGGCGTTGTGGCCTATGCCGGCAATGAGCTCAAAGGTTATGGCAATCTCGTCTTAATCCGTCATCCCGGCGGCTATGTCACGGCCTATGCCCATGCCGCGTCACTGCTGGTCAAAAAAGGTGATCAAGTAAAGCGCGGCGATGTCATTGCCACAGCGGGTCAAACTGGCGCCGTGCAAAGCCCACAAGTGCATTTCGAAGTGCGCAAAGGGGCAACAGCGCTCGATCCAACAAGCTTCCTCAACGCCAAATCAGCATCAAACTGATCCGAGACCAAGGTTAAACCAGAGTCCCCTGCAAGGGCGCCCGGGCGAAAGCCCGGGCTTCTTTTTCGTTCAATACTTCCGCAACAATCCCACCAGCCGTCCCTGAACCTTCACCCGGTCTGGTCCGAAGATGCGCGTCTCATACGCTGTGTTGGCAGCTTCGAGCGCAATCGAAACACCTTTGCGGCGCAAACGCTTCAACGTCGCTTCTTCTTCATCAACCAATGCCACAACGATGTCGCCATTGTTGGCTGTGTCACCCTTGCGGATGACCACTGTGTCGCCGTCAAAGATGCCCGCATCAATCATCGAGTCACCCTTGACCTCAAGGGCAAAATGCTCACCACCACCCAACATCTCAGGCGGCACCATAATATTCGCAGTATGATCTTGAATGGCGGAAATGGGAACGCCCGCCGCAATCCGCCCCATCATCGGAATGGCTGTGGCACGAAGCCCGCCGTCATTGGCAGCAGGCATGGGTTTGACCCGACCGAGCGAGCCTTCAATAACATTGGGCGTGAAGCCCTGTTTCTTCACCAAACTCGGCGTGTGGGACTCGGGCAGTTTGATCACTTCCAAGGCCCGCGCCCGGTTTGGCATGCGTTTTAGAAAGCCGCGCTCTTCCAACGCCACGATCAAACGATGCACGCCTGATTTGGACTGCAAATCCAGCGCAACCTTCATTTCCTCAAACGAAGGCGGCACACCTTCTTCTTTCAAGCGTTCATTGATGAAGAGCAGAAGTTCAAGTTGTTTGCGTGTGAGCATGATAACCTCGTTGAATCAGAACAAACCCACAACCTGCTTACATGTTCTTGCAAGGTTCCGCAAGTGTTTCTCTTATGATCACCAATCGAGCAGTAAAATCGGGTGTAATTCACCAGCTTTCGCCGCTGGCGCATGGGGTGCACGCACAATCAAACATCCCGCATCGCGCATCACGCGCTGCATGGAAGAGTCCTGTTTGACCGCCGCCGAGGCAATACGGGTTCCATCGTTCTGCGTTGCCAAAGTGGCGCGCAAATAATCTTGCCGCAGATCATTTGCTGGAAGATCAGCGCCAAGCCGCGCGAAGATTTGTGCGTCTTCGAAAGCCAAGCCAATCATTTTGGCCAATAACGGCTTGAGGAACAGCCGTGCGCAAACAAGAGCAGCGACGGGATTGCCGGGAAGCCCCAGCACCCTCAGCTTGCCCTTGGTCCCAAACATAAAAGGCTTGCCCGGCCGCATGGCGATCTTCCAGAAATCAATCTTCACGGCGGCCTTGCGCAGCGCCGCCTGCACAAAATCATGATCACCAACAGATGCACCACCTGTGGTGATCAATATGTCGGCGCGGTGAGCCCGCTTGATTGCAGAGGTGATCGCCGCCAACTTGTCAGGCACAATCCCAAAATTAATAACATCTGCGCCGAGACTTTGCGCAAAAGCCGCAAGTGCATGGCTGTTGGAAGACGTGATCTGATCAGGCCTCGGCTTCTGCCCGGGCAGCACCAGCTCATCGCCCGTTGTGATAATGGCAACAACAGGTTTCCTCCGCACACGGATCATCATCGTGTTGCCCGAGGCAGCAAGTCCAATGTCACGCGCGTTCAGTCGCGTGGCCGCAGGCATCAGAACGTCGCCCCTCGCAAAATCTAAACCACGCAGACGAATATTGCGGCCCGGTGTTGTGGCTTGGGTGACTGCGATCATTGAGCCTTCAACACGACAGTTTTCTTGAATGACAACAGTGTCGGCACCCTGCGGCAGTGACGCGCCCGTCAGTATGCGCACAGCTTCACCAGCCCTCAACACGCCACGATATGCATGACCCGCCGCCGCAGTTCCAACCATACGCGCTGCCGCAGGAATGCTGCCAATATCTTCGAAGCGAACCGCATAGCCATCCATGGCAGAGGCATTAAACGGAGGTTGATCGCGCTTGGCCACAATGGCTTGCGCGGTCACCCGGCCGAGTGCCTGATCGAGCGCCACGTTTTCGCCGGGCAGCACGCGCGCCGTTTCTAAAATGCGCTCCAATGCTTCGGTAACCGGGAGCAGGGCCATTTCACAGCGCCTTGAACGTGCCAGACTTGCCGCCCGACT